>JACXTT010002270.1_pt1 | contig 30697 bp, 31 predicted proteins | sample 9270951 | NCBI WGS metagenome assembly JACXTT01 (sample SAMN15532306, study PRJNA645909) | rock metagenome | isolation source: weathered quartz diorite | place: Puerto Rico | collected 2017-06-21 | reverse complement strand
CGTCGACGGCACACTCGAAACGCGCAACCGGAGACGACGCGTCCTTCACCCGCGCGGTGAAGCCAGAGAATTGTTCCCAGCTCTCGAAGAACTGATTGCGCAGGATGATCGCGCGCGCGTCGCCATCCTTATAGTCCGGTGTCAGGCCACCCAACCACGACGATCGCGGGTGTTCGGTGCGAAGCATCTGCTCGTGTTCGCGAAGCAGCCGGGCCAACGTGTTGTCGTCTCCCGCCACGACCGCATCTTCGGCAGCTTTCCAGATCTCAGCCTTGTGCGACATACCGATAGTTACGCATCCTTCCCGTGGCGGCCTGCGGCGGGGACTATAGCGCATCGTGGCGCACGTCCTGTGCGCACGGGATGACGGAACCGAAGAGGGGGGTGTAGTATGTGCCGCACTTTCACGTCTTCGCTCGGACACGGACGAACGGACCCGGGAAATCCCTAAAGGAGGTCGCAGATGAAAGCGGCGTCGATTCGAGGGCTCCTGATAGCGGTCGCGATTTCGATCTTTGCGGTACCTTCATACGGTCAGGAAGCCACTTTTACGGGCACGGCCACTGACTCCACCGGCAGCGTGCTGCCGGGCGTCACCATCACCGCCACTCACGAGGCGACGGGCAACGTCTTCACAACGGTTACCGATGAACGCGGCCAGTTTCGCCTGCCCGTGCGCGTCGGCGCCTACAACATCAAGGCCGAACTGAGTGGCTTTGCGACGGTCAATCGGTCCGTGCAGATTCTCATTGGACAAGAGGCGGCCGTCGACCTGCGGTTGTCGCCGTCCGGTGTGCAGGAAAGCGTGACGGTCACTGGCGAAGCACCGCTCGTTGATACCACCGGATCCACGGTCGGCGCCAATATCGATCCGCGACAGGTCGAACAGCTGCCGCTCAACGGCCGCAACTGGATGGACCTTACGCTGCTGGCACCCGGCGCGCGACGCAACGAAGGCGGCGGTATGGCCCAGTTCCGACAGGGGTACGCGCAGACCAATGTCGACGGACAGCAGGTGACCATCAACTATCACTCGCAGACCGACAGCGAGCAGCCGGGCTTCAGCCGCGATGCGATCGCGGAATTCGAGGTGGTCGCGAACCGCTTCGATGCGACGCAGGGCCGCTCGCAGGGCATGATCGTCAACGCGGTGACCAAGTCGGGAACGAACCTGTTTGCTGGGTCGCTCGGCGGCTATTTCCGCGATGACAAGTTCAACTCGGAAGACTTCCTCACACACACCGTGCTGCCGTACTCGAATCAGCAGGTGAGCACCACGTTTGGTGGGCCGATTAAGAAGGACCGCGCGCACTTCTTTGGTGCGTACGAGTTCGAGCGGGAGCCGAAGACGTATACCTATACAGGCCCGTACTCATTCTTCAACATCAACCCGGAATTCGTAACGCATACTCATAAAGCGCTGGGACGGCTCGACTATCAATTCACGCCGCAGAGCCGGCTCAGCGTGCGCGTGTCGAGGTACCGCACGCAGTTCTACGCGGGCGGTGGTGCAACGAGCCATCCGTCCGTGGGCGGTACACGCGAGCGCATTTCGCCCGAATACGCGGGCACCTTCACACACGTGCTCAACACGCGTTCGGTGAACGAAGTCAAAGCCGGTGCGACCGCGTATGAACGGGTGGATCAGCCGTCCGCTCGCTGGAAGGGTGGCCCATTCCCCTATCATCCGGTCGGACTCGGGAATTCGCCCGTCATCCAGCTCCCCGGGTACACGATTGGCGCGAACGGGTTCCACATCTTTCAGTACACACAGGACGTTCGCGACGACTTCACCACGACGTGGAATTGGGGCGGCCGACACGATGTGAAGATGGGAGGCGAGTTCTTCCGCTTCGAGGCCAACTTCGGATGGTGCAACCGCTGCATGGGAGAGATCGACGCACGCAATGTCAATCTGACGCCGGCGCAGCTGCAGTCGATGTTTCCGGTATGGAATGACGCGTCGACGTGGAATCTGGCGCCGCTCGCCGCGGCGCGCCAGGTTTTCTACGCGATCTCCGACACCAACCACACCTACAACATCGTTCGCCACCTGTTTGCCGGATGGCTGCAGGACGACTGGAAAGTGGGAAACCGTCTCACGCTGAACCTCGGCGCACGGTACGACTTTGATGACAACACCTACGGCGAGAAGCTGAAGCTGATGCCCTTCCTGCCGGGGAACCTGCCGCACGACAAAAACAACGTGGCGCCGCGCATGGGCGCGAACGTGCGTCTCGACGACAAGACCTCGGTACGCGGCGGCTATGGGCTGTTCTTCGCCTTTGCGCCGAACGACGGCGTGCAGCAGGCGTACTCGATGATTCATCGGTTCGAGTATCAGATCGCCAACAACGGCCGTCCCGACTTCGCGACCAACTTCTTCGGACCTGGCCCGAGCGGCGAGGGGGAGATTGGTGGACCGAAGCCAACCTGGGAGCAGGCGCTGGCGACGGCGTGCGACCTCAACGGCAGCCAGCCCGGTTGCACGCGGCGCGCGATCAATCAGGAGATCACGTATCCCGGACGGCAGACGCCGTACAGCCACCAGGCGTCGGTTGGGGTGCAGCGTCAGATTACGAGCGACTCTTCGCTCGAAGTGAACTACGTCTACACGCGAGGACGCGGCGAAGAGGTAGACATCAACGCGAACCTTACCTACAACCCCGCGACGGGCGCCAATTACCCCTTTACCACCGACATCGCCCACCGGCCGTTCCCTGACTGGGGCATTGTGCTTCTCGAGTACCTCGGGGGGTATTCGAACTATCACGGCACCGATGTGACATACACCAAGCGCTTCAGCCATCGCTGGCAGGCGTCAGCCACCTATACGCTCGCGTCCTTCAAAGACGGACTGCCAATCCGGCCGCAGTGGTACCTGGGGCCGAACGGCGTGATCGCGCAGCGGCCCGTCGGCTTTCAGCTCGCTCCCGACCTGGGCGGCGACTACGGCCGTGCGGGATCGGTGGTCAACGGCGGCTTCGGGCAGGCCGGCGACCAGCGTCATCGTGCTGTGCTCAACGGTGTGTGGGACATCGGCCTGGGCATCCAGGCAAGCGGCATCTACTTCTACGGCTCGGGTGAGCGCTTCGTCACCGTTACTGGCCAGGATCGCCGCGACGAAGGCGCCAATGGGGCCTCTGAGCAGCGTCTGCGCGCGGACGGAAGCATCATGCCGCGTAACAACTTCGTCGGCAGACCAATCCATCGTCTCGACACGCGGCTGCAGAAGCGCTTGCACGTGGGCCACACGACCGTCGATGGCATGTTCGAGGTGTTCAACCTGTTCGATCACGAGAACTTCGGTTCGTACACGACGAACGAGAGCAGCCCGCTCTACGGGCAGCCTTCGTTCAACGGCAACGTCGCGTATCAGCCGCGGATGATGCAGCTCGGATTCAGGGTCGGCTTCTAGGCCTAGAGGCGGACCTTCAGGTCCGCCTGAGCAAGTGGGCAGCCGGCAGTGGGCAGTGCGCCCCCTGCCGGCTGTTTGTGATCTTGAGAGGCAACATGTTTCTTCGACTGCTTTTCGTTGCATTTCTCGTCGCCGCTGTCTCAGCACAGACGATCGACGCGGATCGTGACGCGCTCTTCGCGGCGATACGTCGCGGCGCGGCCGGCGACGTCGAGCGGCTCATCGCAAAGGGTACCGGTCCAAACGCACGGGACGCGCAGGGAACTCCTGCAGTGATGGCGGCTGCGCTGTTCGCGGACACGCACATAGTGGAGTTGCTGCTGAAGCGCGGCGCCGATCCCAACCTCGCCGACGAGTCGGGCGCGACGGCGCTGATGTGGTCCGTGCCCGATCGTTCCAAGACGCAATCTCTGCTCGATCACGGCGCGGCGGTCGATGCACGATCGGAGTCAGGTCGGACGGCGCTCCTCGTCGCGGCCTCGTACCCGGGAACGGTCGATCTGCTGCAGCTGCTGCTGGCGCGCGGCGCCGATCTTCGAGCCCAGGATCGCGCGGGGACAACCGCCCTCGCACTAGCCGTACGGTCTGCAGATGTCGACGTCGTGCGTTTCCTGGTCGAGCGGGGCCTGGATGCAAATGCGCTCAATCCCGGAGCGCGACGTGCAGGTCTCGCGCGCAATTACAGGCCCACGATCGATTACTTGCTGTCGAAGGGGATGACCCCGATTCCGGACGAATTGTTCACGACCGCAACGTGGGAACCTCCGGCGCTGCTTGCGAGAGCGATTGACGGCGGGGCAGACATCAATGCCGGTAACGCCGCCCAGTACGGCAGGACCGCGCTGTTGACAGCTGTCGCATCCGAAGCCGCAGGCCCAGAGACGCTCAAGCTCCTGCTCGATCGCGGTGCGGATCCGAACATCGCGATGGCGGAAGGCGAAACGCCGCTGGACTGGGCGATCTACAAGGGCGATCGCGCCAAGATCGAGGTGCTCGAGCAGCGCGGGGCGAAGCGAGGCACAGGTCCGCGGCGTGAAACGATCGCCCCACCGCAAGCAGGTGGTATCGCGGACCCGCGCGTCTCGCTGCGCCGCAGCGTCGCGCGAGTTCTCGACGTGGCCCCAGGATTTCCCGAGCGCACCAGCTGCATTTCGTGTCACCACAACGCGCTGCCGGCCCTTGCCGCGGCGGCCGCACGACGAAAGGGCATCGAGATCGACGAAGCACACGCGCGCGCGAATCTCGATCACATCGTCGAGTTCTTTACCTCCGCCACTCCGCGAATGATGCTCGGAGATCCCGCCGTCGGCGGAGAGGCGCTCACCGCCGGCTACGTGCAGGTGGCGCTTGCGCGGAACAACCATCCACTCGACACGACGACCGCCGCCATCACGCATTGGCTGATTGCCCGTCAGCTGCCGGACGGAAAGTGGCTTGGCAACGGCCTCAACCGCCCGCCGTCTGAATACAGCTTCATCAGTCACACGGCGATGGCCGCAGCGGGGCTGACGTCGTACGACATTCCCGGACTCAAGAGCGCGATCGATCAGAGCCTGCGGCGGGCGCAGCAGTGGCTGCTCGCGGCGGAGCCAAGGTCGGCGGAAGAGCGCGGGATGCGGCTGATGGGGCTCGTGTGGACGAAAGCGCCGCGGCCACGCGTTGAGGCGGCGATACGCGATGTTCGGGCGCGTCAGGAAGCGGATGGCGGATGGTCGCAGTTCGGCCGTACCTCGCCGGACGCGTACGCGACGGGGCTGTCGCTCTACGCGCTGTGCGTCGCCGGCGTCGCTCCAACGGACGCTGCGTACCAGAAAGGGGTCGCGTTCCTGCTCGGCACGCAGTATCAGGACGGAACCTGGCTGGTCAGGACGCACTCGTTTCCGGTGCAGCGGTACTTCGAAAGCGGATTCCCGTTCGGCCGCCATCAGTGGATCTCGACGGCGGGCACGAGCTGGGCCTCGCTCGCGATCGCTCAGACGCTGCCGGGCGGAACAACGTGCGGCGACACGAAATGATTTGTGCGGTCGGCCTCGAAGCGCCGCGTGTCGCCGCCGGCGTTCCCGTCATTACAAGGCGAGCCGTAGAGATTTCCCGATCCATCCCATTTTTCCGGAGGTGGGTACCATGCGCACGCGTGCTGCTACTGCTATTGCCTCTGTCCTGCTTCTCGCGATTGTCGGCATCGCCGCCAGTCAATTCCTGAGATCCACCAGTTCACCCCGTACCGGCGCTGACGATGACACTGGCGCCAATTGGCTCATGTACGGCCGAACCTACGATGACCATCGGTTCAGTCCGCTCAAGGAGATCAATGCGGAGACGATTTCGAGGCTCGGCTTGGCATGGAGTCGGGAATTCCCCACCACGCGCGGCTTGGAAGCCACGCCGATCGTCGAGAACGGCGTGATCTATACGACCAGTTCGTGGAGCGTCGTATATGCGATCGACGCCAGGACCGGAGATGTTCGCTGGATGTACGACCCGGAGGTTTCTCGTACGCGCGCGCTCTTCGTCTGTTGTGACGTTGTCAATCGTGGCGTCGCGCTGTATCGCGGAAAGATCTACGTCGGCACAATCGACGGCCGACTGATCGCTCTCGATGCACGGTCCGGAACGCCCGTTTGGAGCGCGCTGACCGTAGATCCGGCGCGGCCGTATGCAATAACCGGGTATCCGAGGATCGCAAAGGGCATGGTAATCATCGGCAACGCCGGGGCGGAGTATGGCGTTCGCGGATACATCTCCGCCTACGACGCGGAAACCGGAAAGATGGTCTGGCGCACATACACGGTGCCGGACGATCCGGCGCGCGGTTTCGAGTCGAAGGCGATGGAGCAGGCGGCCAAAACGTGGAGCGGAGACTGGTGGAAAGTCGGCGGTGGCGGGACGGTGTGGGAAGGCATCGTCTACGATCCGTCGCTCGATCTCTTGTACTTCGGAACGGGCAACGCGACCGCCTGGTATCGCGACCTTCGTGGCAAGCGACAGGACGACAACCTGTACGCGGCGTCCATCCTCGCCGTGCACGCCGCCGACGGCGAGCTGGCGTGGTACTTCCAGGCAGTTCCCGGCGACAACTGGGACTATGACGCGACGCAGCCGTTGCTACAGGCGGATCTCACGATCGCCGGTCGGCAACGGAAGGTGATCATGCAGGCGTCGAAGAACGGGTTCTTTTACGTCCTCGATCGTGCGACCGGAGAGTTCATTTCCGGCGCGCCGTTCGTGAACGGGATCACCTGGGCGTCAGGACTTGATTCGAAAACCGGTCGGCCGATCGAGTCTTTGACGGCATATGCCGGACTCAAGCCGATCATCGTCTCGCCGGATCCCGACGGCGCACATAACTGGTACCCAATGGCGTTCAATCCCGAGACGGGGCTGGTGTACCTGCCTGCCAAAGTGGGCACACACGCAGTTCACGCACCTGATCCGGAATGGAAATACGACGTCAATCGCAACAACATCGGACGCGACATGCGCTACGAAGGGCCGCTGATTGATCAACTGCGGTCGCTGCCGCCGCCGACGGGCGAACTGCTTGCCTGGGATCCCGTCAGGCAGCGTGCTGCCTGGCGCGCGAGCTACCCGGTCGTCGAAGGAGGCGGCGTGCTCACCACGGCGGCGAACCTCGTGTTCCAGGGTCGCGCCGATGGTGTGCTGGCCGCCTACCGCGCGACCGATGGTCAGCAACTGTGGCAGTTCGACGCGGGAACGGGCATCATGGCACCGCCCGTCACATATTCGGTCGACGGGACCCAGTACGTGACGCTGATGGCCGGCTGGGGCGGACCCGATGGTTCGTCCAACGCGCCGGACAGGGGCAGAGTCAAACCCGGGTATGGACGGATTCTGACGTTCGCACTCGACGGAACCGCGAAGCTCACCGCTCGTCCCTTCGGCCACACGGAACCTCCCACGCCAGCCATCACCATGAACGCGTCACCTGACACGATCCATGAAGGGAAGCTGCTTTACGGTGGATACTGCCGCGGGTGCCACGGTATGGACGTCGTTGCGGGGCCGCTGCCCGACCTTCGGTACGCAACACGGACGGTGCATCAACAGTTCGAGGCAATCGTGCTCGGCGGGGCGCGCTCGTCGCGCGGCATGCCGTCATTCAAAGAGCTCTTGAGGCCCGACCAGGTGCGCGCGATTCAGGCGTACGTTCTCTCGCGCGCCCGCGAAGGAGCGAACGCAGGGTCAAAATGAACGCACCGTTCCTTTTTGGTATACGCTCTGCCGCATGTCGCTGCTTCTCCGCACGGCTGCGGTTCTTTTCTGTCTTTCGTGTGTCGGGGCGGCGCGGATAGATGCCGCGCCGCAGGCGCAACAAGCTCCCGCCTCTACGACTGACAGCCCGGGACGAACAATCCTCCAGCGCAAGTGCGCGCAGTGCCATGCGGCGAGCATGTGGATGCCGCTACGGCAGGACAAGCGCGCCTGGGAGAGCACGCTCTACCGCATGGTGGGGCGCGGCGCGCTCTGGACACCCGAAGAGATTGGCGCGATGGCCGACTACCTGGCGCAGATTCGAGGTCCGGTAAAGTAGGGGCCGACCTTCAGGTCGGCCCCTACAGCCGAGGCACATCATGAGAGAGCTCGTCGCCCAGCTTCTGTCCAACGGCATCTCGCGGCGTGATTTCGTGCGCCGTCTGGTCGCGAGCGGAGTGACGATCACCGCGGCGACCTCGATCCTGGACTCCGTCGATGCCCTCGCGCAGACACAGGGCGCGCCGGTGTCGCCCGAGGCGGTCAAGATGTTCGAGGGCACCGGCGGCGCCGCGTTTGCCGAGCAGCTCATCGCCTCCGGGGTGAAATACGTGTTTGGCAACTCCGCCAGCGAGGACGCCGAGTTCTATGAGGCGCTCGTCAACCGTCCGCAGCTGCAGTACGTCCTGACGCCTCATGAAGGTCCGGGTGCGGCGATGGCGGCGGGCTACGTCAAAGCGTCGGGCGAGCCGGCGGTGATGATGACGGCGGGTTCCGTCGGCTTGATGAACGCGCTTGGCCAGATGTTCAACGCATGGAAAGAGCAGACGCCGGTCGTCTTCTATGCGTACCGCACCGAGGATTCAAACGCGGCGGGGCGCGACGGCTTCGAGGAGCTGCCCGGTCAGGAGCAGGTCACCGCGACGATGACTAAGCTGACATGGGGCGCACGGCATCCGGAGATGATTCCCGAGACGGTCAGGCGCGCGTTCAAGGTCGCGTGGACGCCGCCGTATGGACCCGCCTACGTCACCTGGAACTCCGACTACACGGGCGAGAAAATCAACGCGGAGATCATCCGGCACGATCAGGTCGATCCGCGGATGCGAGTCCGTCCGAACCCGGCAGAAGTCGAGCGCGCGGCCAGGTTGCTCATCGACGCTCGCAGGCCTCTGCTCATCGTCGGCGACGAGGTCTATCGGGCGAAGGCGTTCGATAAGGTCGTACAGCTGGCGGAGCTGCTCGCGCTGTCTGTCACACAGGCGCGATCGGTGCACGCGAGCTTCCCGCAGCAGCATCCGTTATGGGTCGGCAACATTCCGGGTGGACGTGTCGAGTCGCTGGCGTATCCGACCGACATCGATCTCGTCATCAACATCGGCGGCAAGCTGCAGCCGAATTCGGCCGCGCTGCTCGTCTCGCGCAGGACGAAGTTCATCGATCTGCGGAACGACAGCACGAGCGTCGGCAGCGTGCTGCGGACCGACGCGCCGCTGGTGGCGGATGTGGCGTACGGCACCGATGATCTGATCGCGGCCGTCAATCAGTTGCTGACGCCGGCGATCAAGGCTCAGATTTCGCAGCGCGCCGCCGAAGTGCGCGCGTGGAGCGACAAAGCGCGTCAGCTGCGCGCGCTCGTCTCGCGCAACCCGCTGTGGGACGCGAGCCCGATGGAAGCGGATCGCGTCACGTACGAAGTCGCGCAATGGGCGGATCGCGACGCGATTGTTGTCCACGAAGCAGGCTCGGTCGAAATCCAGCACAGTTGGGAGTTCGATCCGCGCGGCGGACGCGAGCTCTTCTTCTACTACGGCGCGCATCTCGGGTCGGGCGTCGGCACGGCGGCGGGCGTCGCGCTCGCGCGTCCGCGCAAGCAGGTGATCTGTCTCATGGGCGACGGCTCGTTCATCTTCGGACCAACCGCGCTCTGGAACATGGCGCGCCTCCAGCTGCCTGTCACCGTCGTCGTGTACAACAATCACGCCTACAACGGACCGCACAATCGAGCGATTGCGAATCTCGGAGGACAGGGCCGATCGATCGACGCCAGCAAGTTTGTCCACGACTATCTCGGCAAGCCCGATATGGACATGGCCGCGCTCGCGAAGGGCTTTGGCGTGGATGGCGAACGCGCCAACAATCCCGCGGAGCTCAAAGCGGCGCTTTCACGCGCGCGAAGGAATGCGGCCGACGGCAAGCCCTATCTGATCGACGCTCGAGTCGCCCGTCATGGGCCCGGGTGGGCCGCCGATCCCTGGGTGCCGACGATCTCGCGAGCCTAGTGCTGCCCGTGATCGTGACCGGTGGCCCCGGTGCGGGTAAGACGACGCTGCTCGCCGAACTCGGCGGAATGGGCTACAGCACGGTCGAAGACTCCGCTCGCGCCATCATTGCGGAGAGGCTTGCCCGCGGCGAGAGTCGCCGGCCCGACGCTGTCACGTTCGCGCGGGAGATCCTGCGCCGGGATATTGCGAAGTATCTTGACCACCCGCGGACGTCCGAATGGGTCTTCTTCGATCGCGCGATCGTCGATGCGCTTGGCATGCTTCACGAGGTTTCACCATTGCCCGCACTCGAACTGCACGCCACACTCGCTTCGTACCCGTTCCATCCTTCAGTGTTTGTCCTGCCGCCGTGGGAAGCGATCTACACCACCGACGCCGAGCGCGATCAGTCGTTTGCTGATGCCGTTCACGTTCACGCCAAGATCGTTGAGTGGTATCGGTCGTGCGGCTACGTTCTCAATGAAGTGCCACGACTTTCAGTCCGACAACGAGCGGAGCATGTACTGGGCATCCTTGGTTCCGCCTGACGCTCAGCGGCCAGGAGGCGGCAGCGGCGGAGCGTTCGGCTCGTTGTAGTTCATGTACCGGTAGCGGATTCTCTGGCCGTTCTCATCGAGCCATCCGAGCGACTGCTGAAAGATCAGCGGCGGCGGGTACCCCTTCGGCACAATCGCCTCGGCGATCACGAGCCGGTTGGCATGCATATAGATCGAAACATAGTTGCGGGACTGGTCGGCATTGCTGACGAACTGGAGCTGCACGCCTGCGACGAGGTCGGCAAAGTTGGACAACAGATGCTCGACCTTGCCATCCCGCTGCAGGTACTTCGCCGCAGCAAAGACCGCCGCGCCTCGTACGTCGGTCTTCCAGTAGCCAGGCCCGTACTCGTGGACCGCCAGATCGAGCGCGGGCAACGTTCTCGATCGCTCCGACAGCAAACGTTCGATCGGGTTGTAGTCAACCACGGTCACCGTGTAGCGCCCCGACGCCTGCCTGCCGCTGTAGATGCGTGCCGGCAGGATGGCGCTGTACTGCGACACCCACGTCGTCTCGCTGATTTCAGGCCGTCCGGGGAATATGATCGTGAAGCGATCCTCGCGGCTGGAAAACTCATTCCAGTCCTGCGCGAACGAGGTCCCCGACAGTGCCAATACCAGGGCCGACGACAGCAACGGCAGCAGGCGCATCAGTGCGTCTCCAGTATCGTGACGGATTTCAGTTCCTCAACTCGAGCGTCGCCTTCAAGGTATTGCTCTCGATTCCGGTCTTATCGGTGAGTCGCACCTGAAGCGAGCAGCTGGCGTTGGCCGGCGCACTGTCGGGAGCCGTGGAGCGGAGATCGGGAAAGAGCGCTCGCACGATGCGTGCATTCACCTTGCCTGGGAGTGCGCCGACGATCGGTTCGCCGCCGCCGCAGTCGGCGTAAAACCACACATACGGTGACTCGCCAAGATCGCCCGCCGCATCGTCAGCGGACAGTTGCAGCTCGAGTCCGCGCTGATTCGACTGCGGAGTGATTCGCAGATTGGATATGGCGGGAATGTGCGTCGCCACCGAAATCGTCACGGGAGCGGTGCGGGCGTTCCGCAGCACGAGTACCAGCGATCGATCTCCGGGCGTAGCATCCTTCGCCACATCGAGTGTGAGTTCCCACCAGCCAATGGCCTGGTCGGTCGCGCCCGCGTTCCCTGTGATGCGCGCGACCGTGACACCGGACGGTGGCGAGATTTCAGCAGACTGCACTTCGTTGCCGCGGGGAACCGCCACATTGATGACCGTTGTCCGGCCGGCTCCAGCGTGTCGCGGATAGAACGTCTCGACGCTGATCTGCTGTGCGCCTTGTCCAAGAACGGAAACGACGGGTAGGAGGAAAAAAACGACTCCGGCGAGCGCGCACACCCGATGGCGTTGCATGTCTGCCTTCCGTTCGGAAGCTATGGGAGGAGTAGTGTCCCCACACCGGGTTCCTGTTGTCAACGCCCGCTAGTACGTCGCCTCGCTTTCTGGACTGAGTGCCGTACGCGCGCGGGTTTCGCGCGCCAGAAGCCCGGCCGAGACGACCACGACTGCAAAGCTCGAAACGGCGAGCGACAGCCGGACCCCGACCAACGTGCCCAGCAAACCGATCGTCAGGCCGCTGCCCGCGCGCAGCCCCAGCATGGCCATGTTGAAGAGACCAACGACGCGGCCGCGAATGGCCGACGGCGCGAGCAGTTGCACGAGCGTCTGGGACATCGACTGGAACGCGATATTGAACATGCCCGCCAGCACCAGCAGTACAACCGCGGTGGGGTAGCTGTGCGTGAGCGGAAACAGTCCCATGGTCACGCCCCACAGCCCTGCCGAGGCGATGGCCGCGTGAACAGTCGGCCTCGAGAAGTTGGCGGTTTCGAGAAGCAGGACTCCTATCACCGCGCCCGCGGCATCCGCTGCGAGCAGCACCGTGTACCTGGTGCCGGTCTCGTCAGCGCCGAGGAAGTTCGCATAGGCCGGCATTTGTGCCTGGAACGCATTGCCGACAAGGAATGACGTCGCGCCGGCCACGATAACCATCGTCATGATTCGCGATTCGGTGCGCACCGCGGTGAAGACACTCCACGCATCGGCGAGTCCGAACGTCCGCACCATGCTTCCGACGCCGCGTGCCGCGTGACCTGTGTACGGGAAACGGGTGAGTAGGATCGTGAACGGCAGGTAGATCAGGACGTTGGTCAGAAGTCCCCACGCGGGTCCCAGCAACAGCATCAATCCGCCGCCGACCGCGGGTCCCAGCAAAATTGAAAGGTAACGACTGCTCGCGTTCAGACGAATCGCGCTGGGGAGGTCCTCCGGCGGCACCATGTCGTGAATCATCAACTGCGTCGCCGGCGCACCGACGACACCGGCCGCGCCATGGATGACGAGGAGGACCACCGCATGCCACATCTGGAGTTTGCCTGCCAGGAACAGAAGGCCCCAGGCGAGTGACGCGAGCATGAACAGCGCCTGCGATATTTGAATCAGCCGGCGGCAATCGTGCCGATCGGCGAGCGCACCGGTATAGAGCGAAAACAGCAGGAACGGAACCCAATGACTGATGACTGCGAATCCGCCAAGCGCCGCCGAATGGAATGCCTGGAACATGACCCAGTAGCTGATGACGTGCTCGATGTTGTCGGCCATCATCGACATGAGGCTGAACGTGAAATAGCGGCGATAGGCGGGGATGCGAAGCGCTGCAAATCGCGGCGGCGCCGCGGTGAGGCCGGTGGGCATAGAGATCTACTATGCCACGCTGGCTATCGTTCAATCTCAGATAACGATGCCGATGGACGTCAGCGGATGCAATCGGGTTGCTTGGTCCCGAATTGATTGTCTGTCCAGGAATTGGTCAACCCTACGACACAGTCGCCGAACTCTACCAGGTCCACGTTGTTATTCGTGGCGTTGTTCCCCTGCAGGACGTTGCCGCTCGCAAGATCCTGTATCTGCGGGAAGAACGAACCCTCGCCGATCATCGGCACCGTTCGAACGACATGTATACCAGTGCCGCGATTGCGTAGCACTCGGTTGCCCGTCACCTCATTGGCATGACCGAGGATAAGAATTCCATCCACGGCGTTATCAGTGACTTCATTCGCGCTGATCGCGTTGTCGTCGCCGAACACGACGATCCCAAACGTGCACTGGATAGCCTTGTTGTTGGAAATTGTCGCGTGGCTGCCCGTGATCAACATGCAGACGCTGGTGTCCCGAATATCGACGTCGAACACTCTGGTCGCGTGACCAGCACTGATAATCCCGATCTCGCATCCTTCGATCCTGACATTGGTCACCAGGAGACTTTCGAGGCTTTCCGCCGCGATGCCGATTTGCTGGCCAGCCTGACACCTGACGACACGCGATCCGAAATCATAGGTGCCGCTTTGTCGCAGCGTGAATGCGGCCTTCAAGCGTGAAACGGCGGGTATTTGTGCTCCCGCGCTCGGCGAGATCGGACTGATCGCCAGGGTCAGACCCGCGAGAACAGCGAGCGTTCCCGGCTTCAGGAGTACGAGACGTCTGGTGCGCATGATGGGTCGAAGCCATGGACGATGCAAGAAGTGGGTTCAAACCTCTGTCAGGGCTAGCATCAATCTGTCTGGTGCCGTTGCTACTGGCGGACGCTCGCAAGTCGTCATCTGAGACGACTTTTCTCCACGAAGTCTCAATCGAGAGCGGCGGCGTCGCCAGGGGTGGTGCAGCGGTTAATTGTATTCTTCCTGCCGCTAGTCCATACTCCGCGCCACCCGATCTTCACAGCTTTGCCCGGTCACAACTGCAGTCACCTCAGGGAGTTCGCACCTATGTCGAGAGCGTGCGTATCGAGTCGGCTCATTCGGGCGATGGTCGTGGTCCTCTTGTTCCTCGCCTTCGATCGCGCAGCCTTCGCGCAGCCGGAACCGCGACGATCAACGGACAAGTGACGGACGAAAGCGGCGCGGTACTACCCGGCGTCACCGTCGCCGCAACGAGTCCGGCGCTACAGGTACCACAGGTGATTTCGGCCACCGATCAAGAGGGACGCTACAGGCTCACGCCGCTGCCGATTGGTACCCACAGCGTTACCTCGAGCTGGCGGGGTTCAAAACAGTCAGGCGCGAAGACATCCGACTGACAGTGGGGTTCACGGCACGCGTCGATGCCGCCCTGAGCGTCGGCGCACTTGCGGAGACGATCACGGTTTCCGGCGCCTCGCCGCTGGTCGATACCGCGTCCACGGCGAATTCAACACAGCTGACGCGAGAGACGCTCGAGCTGTTGCCCACGAGCCGCAGCAGCTACAGCGCGATCCTGATGCAGACGCCGAGCGCGCGCATGCCGGCCAACCGTGTTGACGTAGGCGGGTCGCAGTTCGCCAACTCTCCCCGCTTCTATGCACTCGGTCAGCTCGGCGACTCGTGGCATTCGATCGAGAACGTCATCGCGATGTCGCCAGCCGACAATCCAAGCGGCAACTACATCGACTACTCCGCGATGGATGAGACCGTCGTCAGCATTGGCGGTCATTCCGCGGACACGCCGAACATGGGGCTGCAGTTGAACGCCATCGTCAAAACGGGCGGCAATGATTTCAGCGGTTCTGCCTACTACGCGTACACGGGTCGTAGCCTCCAGTCGGACAACATCGGCCGCTACACGAACATCATCGCGCCCGAGCGGTTGCAGTACCGCGACGATGCCAATTTCGAACTAGGTGGCCGGATTTCCCGAACAAGCTGTGGTTCTTCGGGTCGTTCCGTCAGCGTCGGCAGATCGACGAGATCGTGGCGGTCTGCAAGAAGCCGGATGGGTCGCAGTGCGATCAGAACAATCACGACCGGTTTTTCACGATCAAGGTGACGAATCAGCTCAACGCGAAAAACCGCATCATCGGGTTCGTGCAGCCGCACTATAGGAATCGCACGGGAGGCGGCAGCGCGACCGCTGACTGGTCGACCGCGACTGCGCGCGTCGGATTCGAAGGTACGTGGAAAGGTGAGTGGCAGTACGTTCCGACCAGCCGGCTGGTGCTCTCGGTACTCGGCGGTGCGTGGTGGCTTCGCTCGGGTGACGAAGACCCCGGCATCACGAAGGCGCCTGCGGGCAACGACAGCTTTCTCGGGACCTCATTTGGTTCGAGCACCGCGATTGGCGGGCGCAACCCGCAGGACAGGTATCAAGTGCGCGCCTCGGCCGAATGGTACAAACCCGACTTTGGCGGGGCGCACAAGCTGAAGGTCGGCACCGACTTTTTCAAGATGCGCGCGGAGCGCGGTTCGGTGTCGCGCGGCGAGCTTGGCAACTACACGTTGACGTTCCTCAACAGAGCTGCCGATCGCATCACGGTCTTCTCCAACCCGGTGACGCCAAAGCAGCCGATGATGTTCCTCTACTGGTACGGACAGGATAGCTGGGCGATGGGTTCGAGGGTGACGCTGAATCTCGGCGCCAACATTCACCGTCAGTCGGCCACGATCAATCCTGATGGATTCTGCCGGAAGGCTGCGGACGGCCCTGCCGCGATCATCTTTCCGGCGCAATGCTATCCGGAGGATGCGCCACCGGTGTACAAGGCGATTTCGCCGCGCGCGCATCTCTCCTACGACTTCACCGGACGTTCAACGACCGTGATCAAGGGCGGCTACGCGCGTTATTACACGCCGCTGCTCGAGGACGACCTGCACATCGCCAACCATTACACGATTTCCGATGCCACGTACCGCTGGAGAGATCTGAACGGAAATCGCGACTATGATGCCGGCGAGGTCAATCTCGATCCGAACGGTACTGACTTCCTGTCGATCAACCTGCGCGGCGGCGATCCACTCTACGGCTTCGGACACTTCAACCCGGATCTGAAGCAGCGCTATCACGACGAATTGATGCTGTCGTTCGAGCGTCAGCTCGCGCCGACGTGGGCCGCGCGTGTCAGCGGCATTCAATCGTGGGCCAAAAACCAGTGGCGGGTGAAAAACGTGTTGCGTCCCTACTCGGCCTACAACATTCCGATCACGAATCCGGATCCGGGCAACGACGGCATCGCCGGTACGGCGGACGATCCGGCTGGACGTACTTTCACTTACTACGACTACCCGGCCCAGTTTGCCGGCCTCGTGAATCAGGATTCCGAGTACATCAACGACAAATCGGCGGATCGTTCCTACAGGTCGTTCGAAGTTGAGGTGAATCGTCGTTACGGCAAGAACTGGCAGTTCCGATCGTCGTATAGCGCCACCTGGAAGACGGAGCCGTTCGGGACGTCTGATAACACCGTGATCGTGGGACTCGATCCGAACAGTGAGATCAATACCGCCTACGACAACCTGATGGAGTGGGAGTACCGCGCGGCCGCCTCTTATCTGTTCCGCTACGGAATCCTCACCTCCGCAAACTACGACATCCGCAGCGGGGAGTACTGGGAGCGGAGCGTGCAGTTCAGAGGGCCTGCGGGAAGCCGAATCCCGACGCAGGTGCTTCGCGTCGAGCCTCGCGGAAGCCGTCAGGCCGATGCGCTGAAGATGCTCGACATCCGTGCGGAGAAGCGTTTCGAGCTCGGGGGCACGCGGCGGCTCAGCGTGACGTTGAACGTCTACAACCTGCTCAACGCCAACAGTCCTCTCGGCGTTCAGGGCCGGTCTGGCCCGCAGTTCGGATTTGTGACGAGCATTCCGCCCGGCCGGCTCGTCGAAGGGGCGTTTCGGCTCGGCTTCTGAAGACGGGCCGCCTGACGGGCGGCCCCTACTTCTTGACAGGAGTGCCGGTGCGGGCCGTCGGCTTGAGGCCTGACGCCTTGTACCGCTTGTCGCTTTCGTTCAGGTAGGTCGCCCACGGCCGTGTGTCTGCCGGTTCCCAATACAGCGGATCGCCAGCGACGCGTTCATTCAACAGCCCCCTCGCATCCATGTAGACATTCGGCGAAGGGCCGTTGGTGTCGGTGCAAGTGTTGAACTGCATCCGATCTTCGTAGGCGGTCTCCTTGTCGCGCTGAAATCTCAACCGGGCATTGATCGGGCTGACGTACACCTCGGGATCGTAAAGCGTGATTTCGCCTTCGAGTCGATCACCGGCGAGCCGATACCGTTCAACCGTTTCGAGCTGATCGCTGAATTCGGAGAGCCCACCTTTCCACCCGTGAATCTGGTTGGTGTGGACAATAAGTTCATCATTGTTCCAGAAGCCGATCGATTCACCGTGCCATTTGGCGAATTCCTTGTCCTTCGGGCTGTGCGGAGTGCCGTCGGTATAGATCCAGCGCGCCGTGAATGAACCGTTGCCGGACCCCATCGCATAGACGCGTCCCGGGGTAATGACGAATTCTTCGGCGCTCACCGCATCGAAGTAACCGCCGGGCAGACAAATCGAGTTGGCCGACCAGATTCGTCCTTCCGTCGCGGCCTTCATTTCCTGCACGAACGTTTCGCGGTACTTCGGGGTCAGCATTGCGGCAATCGAGCTCGCGGGAGCGCCGCCGCCAAACTGCGCGCCACCGCTCCAGTGGCCGCTCCAATCAGGAAGCGTCTGCCTGGTGTGTTTTGTTCCGCCGTTAGCCTGTTTCAGCAGCGCCTGGTAGTGATCCCACGCGTTCGTATATGGATACGGGCTCTTGAGGGTTGCGGCGTCGGTCCTTCCGGTTCCTTGAGATCCATAGGGACGCGCGGAGAGTTCCTGGCCCGTGCGGCGCCCCTCGACATTGATTGCCATTCCTCTGAGCTGACCCGGGGTGTTGTTGCGGTAGTACGCAGGGTCGGTCCAGGGGGTACGGTCCTGGCGAAAATCTGTCGTCGTGAAGATCGTCGGTTTCTCGTTTTGCGCGGCGGCGGGAATCGACAAGACGAAGACGAGCCCCGCGAGCAGCGGACCCGCCGAGGCGGCGATCGAAAGCGTCGCGCGCACGGCGTCAGATCCTGCCAAACTGTTTGCCGTCGGCGGAGGTGGCGACGATGTAGTTGCCGCCGGGACGGCCGTCGGCGAGCGGATGCATGGTGACGGTGACCTTGTCACCCGCCTTGAATGTCGTCGCGCCGAAGCCGACCTTCAGCATGTTCGTGATGTTCGACATCTCGACGGTGTAGGTGACCGTTTCGCCGGACTCTGCCTTCGCATCGACATACAGGAAGACGTGAGGATTCCGGAAGACCCACTGCGACACCGTTCCGGTGATCGTCACTTCCTTGTCGTGATCGAACATCGCGTGGGAGTGGTGCGACCACGCGCGCGATGAGGTGGTGAGCGCGAGAGCGGCCGCGAGGAAACCCGTGAATACGAGCTGTTTCACTCCGGTCATAAACCTGCCTTCCAGGGGTGCAGGCCGAGGCCGGCAGTTACGCTCCATCGCGCCGAAACTCGACACGAGGAATCTGGCGCCGCGGATATCGGCCCGGGACGCGCCGATCAATTCGTGCTCGAAGCAATGACGCATCGCGGACTGATCACCTACCAGCGCGGATACTCTCGTTCCTTCGTGCATGTCTGCGATGTGGTCGAGCATTGTCCTCGGGTTAGCGGCGCCGACTGAAGAGATTCGAGGGCAGTTCGAGACTCCCTGCGCCTGGGTCGAATCAAGAACGGCACAGATATCCGTTATCGGAACGCGCTGTTCGTCGTCCGATGACTCAGGGTCGCGTTGGAACACCACTTGAAACACTTACGGCCGGGAGAATTCCATCATGCGACGACTCATCTCATCACTGATAGTCGCCTCGTTCTGTGTGACGGGCAGTGCCGCGTTCGCGCAGTTCGGGGCGGTGAAAGAAGGCGCCAAGAAGGCTGGCAGCGCGACCAAGGAAGCCGGGAAGGCCACGGCCGAGACGACGAAGGACGCTGCTAAGGCGACGGAGAAAGGCACGAAGAAGGTTGCCGGAGAGACCAAGGACGCGGTCCAGACGACCTACGTCTGCGCGGACGGCACAACCGATCAGGCGACGCTCAAGACGAACGCCTGCAGGGATCACAGCGGAGTCAGGCCTCAAGCCAAACGCAAACACTGACGCATACGCGTCAGGTCGCCCGCCCGCGACGCGGTGGGCGGCACCTCCGATGCACCGTATGTAATGCCATGGAGGCTTCCATGGGCATATTGATGGCATCGATATCACTTACTACGGTGCTGTTCCTTTCCGGTTGTGCGACGCTTCAGAAGTATCCAGCGTTTGGAAACAAAGCGGGGGGCGGGCGAGTCGTCACCTACGACCGTCAGGGCGCTAGAAACCTCTATCCGCCTTCGCGTTCCGAGCCAGTCGTCGTCCCGCAATCACGGTATTCCGTTATCCGGTAACGGTCGCTTTCCCGCGCCCGGGCTAGAAGTCGTCGGAGTTGGTCGCAGTCGACGCGGACCAGAAATGGGGCGTGAGTATGCCTTCGGTCGGCGCTGAGTAGATGAACCACCACAGCGCGACGCAGAAGACGATCAGTTTCCAGTTGATATTCCGCAGGGTCTCCCAGCCGAGCGACACGGTGTTGCTGTCGACAGGAGATGGCGTCCGGCGGGTCTCGATCCCGCTAGAACGACGACGAGGGTTCAGCATCGGCCTGTTCACAACACCTGTCGGGGCATCGGGTGGCAATGCCTGTACCTGCCTCATTCGGCTGACTTTAGTCGCCTTGTCCAGGCAGACTTTTTTCCGGAATGTAATGGCCAGTTGCTTTGAAGAGACATAGCATGCCAATATATGACTGTAAATTACAGATCGGCTTGGCTTCGATTTGCCATAGGGGCACCGACGAGCTATGTCCAAACTCAGTTTCTCCGACTTTACTGCTCCCCAAATGATCGGCGAGAGCGCCGTGATGGCGACTTTACGCTCCCAGATAGCGGCCGCGGCTCGCACGAGCGCGAAGGTCCTGATTCTGGGAGAGACAGGTGTGGGCAAGGAAATCGCCGCCCGTCAGCTTCATGACCAGAGCATCTACCGCATGAAGCCGTTTGTCGCCGTCAACTGCAGCGGCGTACCCGAAACATTACTCGAATCGGAACTCTTCGGTCATACGCGCGGCAGTTTCACCGGCGCCTATCGCGACAAGCCGGGGTTCATCCGTCAGGCGAGCGGCGGCACGCTCTTCCTCGATGAACTTGGCGAAATGAGCCTCCGCATGCAGGGCGTGTTGCTGCGATTCACCGAAACCGGCGAAGTGCAGCCGGTTGGTGCTGACACGCCGACGCAGCACGTCAAAGTTCGTCTGATTACAGCGACCAATCGCGATCTTCGCGACCAGATTGCAGCGGGCACCTTCCGCGAGGACCTGTACTACCGGCTGAACGTCATTCAGCTCCACGTCCCGCCGCTCCGCGAACGGCGCGATGACGTCCCGCTCCTGCTGCAGCACTATCTTGAACGTGCGGCGGCAACATTCAGCGTTGCGGTTCCGGAGCTCACCTCCGACGCTTCGCAATTGCTCGTCGCGTACGGCTGGCCAGGAAACATCCGCGAACTGCGGAACGTTGCCGAGCGGCTCGCGCTCCGTGATGCCCGCCGACCGCTGATGGCCGACGATCTGCCGATCGAACTGCGTGGCGCGAGCGCACCGACGGTCACGGCTGCGGCGATGCCGGCGCCGGCCAGCAAACCGCAGGATTCATCGGCGCCGCTGCATCCGCCAATTTCCCTTGCTGCCGACGAATTGTGGCGCAGGATGGCGAACGGAGAAGACTTCTGGACCGTAGTCCACAAAGCATATAAAGCCCGTGAGCTGGCGCGTCAGGATCTGGCCTCGCTCATCGACCGCGGCCTGCAGGAAACCCGGGGAAGCTATCGCGCGCTGCTGAAGGTGTTTCACCTGCCGTCAACTGACTACAAGCGCTTCCACGCGTTCCTCTACCAGCAGCGCTGCAATCTGCCCGTAGCCTCCTATCGTCGCCGGGTGCCTCGCACGCCGAGCGCAGCGACCACCACGGTTCATTCCTCCCGGGAACTCGAAAGTCGGTTCGTCGGCTGACAATGCGCGGCGGTGGGAACATCCACCGCCGCGCCGATTTCTCACTGAGGATTCCGATGCGCCTGCGACTCTAGTCCTCCCAAAGGGCGAAGTCACGGTTCGAGTGATCGCACGTGTGAACATGTGTAGAAGGGCCCAAACGCAAGAAATCCGCTGTCAACGACGATTTGCTCTCTATAATTTCCGTTCTGTTGACTCTGTTGACGAGCTTTCCATTCGGTCCTGTAGCAAACCCACGGTTTTCCCGAAAACAGACCGGGAGGCGGCTGCTGCATAGTGGACTATCGCTTGCTACAACAGGACAAATCGATGACGCGAACCATTCTGGTCGTCGAAGATGACGAAGCGACTCGGGTGGGACTGCTTGTCCTCCTCGCGGAGGCTGGCTACCGCACGATAGGTGCGGGCACTCTGAAGCAGGCGACCGAGCTGCTCGCGCGGCAGAATCCCGATCTGATGATTGCCGACGTCAGGCTCGGAGGAGACAACGGCCTTCAGCTCGTGGCGATGGCGGCCAAGCCGGTTCCAACCATCGTGACCACCGCCTTCGCGGATCCCATTCTGGAAGCGGAGGCGCGCCAGCTCGGTGCCGACTTCATGGTCAAACCGCTTTCGCCGAAGGCGCTGCTCGAATTGATCGAACGGAAGCTCTCCGAGGTCCCGAAGGCGTCGCCGGTTGGCACGGCCAGACGATGGCCCCGCAAGCAAATCAGCAGCATCGTCCCAGCGCTCGTCGGTAATGCGCCGGCGCGGATCGTCGACGTCGGCTACGGTGGCGTTCGCCTGGAAGTTGAATCGAACCGGGACGTCACGTTGCCGGACTCCTTCCGTCTCACCCTCTCCGGTCACATCTCAGTTCCGGTGAACGTCGTGTGGAACCGCAGGAGCGGTGACATGTGGCAGTACGGCGTCGCGGTCAACGAGGAGCACCAGCCCGCCTGGCGCCAGCTTGTAGACACCCTCTCCTGATCAGAAGCCCGCGATCAGATCGATGATGGCGTCCGCGGACGCGACGACGCCGTAGCCCGAGTTACCGAGCGCTAGCAACGTGCGCGACGAGGGCGCTGGCGGATCGGACGCGTTTCCCGGACTCAAGGGAAGTACATCTTCGGGTACAGGAACAAACTGCGTGGCAATACCGATAATGCGGAGTCTGTTGGTCCGCGACAGCTGCACCACAGGACCGCCGCTGTTTCCGTGATTCACCGGCGCGTCGATGATGATCGTTTTCAGCGCCGCGTTGACACCCGCCACGATTCCGCCTCGCACCAGAGGTCTCGTGCGGTCAATCTGCGCCGCACCCGTCACACCGATAGATGGGTACCCGAGCATGAAAATCTGGCTCGAAATGTCCACGTCGCCATAACGCGTCAAATAGTCGAACGGCGCGACGATGATGCCGGCCTTCGACGTCTCAGTGATGACAACGCCTGGCGTCGTGTTCACGCCGTCAACGTTCATGGTACCGAGGTGCAACACCGCGACGTCACGAATGGCATCGGCGCGAAGCTGCCGCTCGTCCTGCAACTGCGCCGAATTGAGATGGATCACGGTAACGGCAGTTTCCTTGATGTCCTTGCTCAACGCGCGCAGTGTCGCTTCACGAGACCAGAGCTGTCCTGTCTGCGGATTGACCACTACGTGTCTGGCCGTGACGAGGAAAAGATCACGATCGCGCCGAACGAAGAATCCCGTGCCTCCTCCACCCTGTACAAGCACCTGCACGGGATAGGCGAGGTTGTCTTCAGGAAGGTAGGCCTGGCCACCGATCACGGTGACAAGTGAGGACACCGCAAGCACGGCCGCCACCGGCGTCACCAGAAGCTTTGGTGTCATTAACGGGCGGAGCTGGGCGGAGCAGGCGGCGGCGCCTGACCGACGCGCGGCGGAACCGGATCGATGCGCAGCCCATGGAACTGATTCGAATAGATCGTCTGATAGCGGATGCCGTTGCCGTCCTTGTCGACATACCCGAGTGACTGCTGAAACAGGCCGGGCTCCGGATACCCTTTCGGAACCGTTGCATCCTGGATGTACAGCTTGTTCTCGTGCATGGAGATGTACAGATAGGTGCGCGACTGGTCCGCGGTGTTGGTCAGTTGCAGCTGATGCCCTTCAACCAGATCCTGCCAGTTCCAGAGGTACTCGGTGACCTTCACGTCCTTCTGCAGATACTTGAACGTGGCGTAGACAATCGCGTCGCGGATCTCCTGCGTCGCGTAACCAGGGCCGATGACCGTACGCAGCCCACCGGCCGGTTGCCCCTGGCACGTCTCCGCGCCAACCGGACATTTCTGCGATCGCTCCATCCCTAATCGTTCGATGCCGGTGTAATCGACGACGGTCATCGAATAACGTCCACTGGTGGCGTCCGCGCTGTAGACGCGCGCAGGCAAGACGTAACCCTGTTCGGTCACCCACACCGTATCGGTGATCTTCGGGTCGTACGGGAACACGACCTTGAAACCGTCATCCTTGTTCTGATACTCAATCCATTCCTGTGCGGAGGCAGAGGACGCGACCAGGACAGCTGTCATGGACGCGAGCACGATTCCCGTTGCACGCATGACGCCCCTCATTTGAAGTCGAACGTCGTCATCAACATATTGCTGTCGATGCCGCTTGTATCGGTGGCGCGGAGCTGCAGGTCGCAGCGATTGCCGGTGGCTGGCGCGCCCGCGTGCTCCTGCAGCGTACGCGGGTTCGGAATGCTCACTCGGATTGTGCCGTTGTCGAACTTGCCTCGCACGATTCCCGCTTCTGGTTGCCCGGGGCCGCAGGCGAGCAGGAACCACATCCTTGGTGTCCCGCCGAACGTGCCGCCCTGGTTCGACGCTGCAAGCTGCAGATCGACCGTTGGCTGGCTCGCCTGCGCCGAGACGACCCGAAGGTTCGAAATGTCTGGAACGTGGTCCGGGATGAGCAGCATTACCGGCGCTGTGCGTCCGCTTTGCTGCACGGCAACGAGCGTGCGAGGCCCGGGCGCGGCATCTTTGGCCACCAAAATGGTGAATTCCCACCACACCGAACCTTGATTCAAGTCGCGGGATTTCATGTCGGACACGGTGACGCCCGCCGGGGGCGTGATCTCGATCGACTGAACAGGATTGTTGCGGGCGAGCGCGATGTGGACGGCCGTACTCTGGCCGGGCATCAGCTGCGTCGGATACACGCTTCCGATGACCCCCGGCGCTTGCTGTGCGTAGGAGATGTTCGCGATCCCGATGAACAGGACGCTTACTGACGCGCCCCACGCCGCGATCGTGACACGACGACGGCTGACACCCATCGACTTACCTCCGGCGATGGGCGAGTATCGCCTTAAAGAGTTACCGACTCAAGGCCACGGCGCCTCCCGCCGGATGCAGCGGTAATTCCCAGCGATGAGCATCGGCCACTTCGCCAGCGGCACGAAGACCGATTCGTGCACCTTCAGCTTCACAGGGATAACGACGCGCTCCACGACGAGGCGTTCAAACGCATCGTCGCGGAGGCGATTGGCGATGGAATTCGAGAGTGGGCTAGCGCTGCAGATGATGGTCGTCGTTGAGCAGCTTCGCGCCGTCGCTCTCGACGCATCTCGGCGATTCTTCGAGGGAGTCCGTCGACGGTTTGAGCAGGCGCGCCGGCATGACCCACGGCTTGGCGAGCACGTTCGGTTCCTCGACCGTCGCCTGCCACACGAGATTCTCGCCGTCCTTCCAGATGCGCTCGACCACGTGCATTGCATCGGTGTGGAAGTAGCCGTCTTCACCAAGCCACGTGTCATCACCGAAGCCAGTCACGTCGACGACGAAGACGTCACCTTCCCATTTGCCGATCGAATCGCCATACGCAGAGGGGTTCGGATACTGGCGATGTGGACGACCGTCGGTCGGGATGACCCGGTACGGATCGCCGGAAATATCCTCGTAGAGGAAGATTGTCTCTTTCGCGAGCTGTACGATCTTTCGCGGCGGCCCGATGCGTGGCACACCCGGCTTACCGCAATAGAACACGGGATCGGTGCGGCTCTCGTGATCTGCCAGGTCCTTCACTTTTGCGAGATGTTGCGGTTTGTATGTGGGCCGCGGCTCGGACGGCTGCACACCTTTCACTTTGCTCGCGTCGCCATGGCGCGCGCTCTGATCGATCTTCTGCAATGTGACCTGGCCGTTGACTTCTTTCTTCAGCGCGGCCGGTGCGCGATCGATCGCGTAGCTCCAGACGCCGCTCAGGTCGGGATGGCGTGCCTGCTGGGCCGAGACGACGCCCTGGACGAGAACCGCGCCTGCGATGAAAGCGAGGATTCTTTTCGTCATCACTTTGCCTCCGCGCCGTTAACCAACTCGTACGACGATCCGTCGGGCAGTTTAATCTTGTCCATGTAGCCGTAAAGCGAGCCGTCTCTTGCTTTCACGGCTTCAACGGAAATCGTCTGGCCAATCGCTTTCGCGAAATCCGCGCGCGCCAGGCCCACGCTCTTGTACCAGGACGGCGGATTGCTCTCAAACTTCCATTGCTCGACTTTGCCGCCTTCACCCTTCGCGTCCATCAGCAGGACGATATGCGGATTGACCCAATCCACCCGCGTCAGCGTTCCCGTGACCGAGACGTGCTTCGACATGTCGAAGATCGCTGACGGTGAATGGTGGGCCTGAACGGATGCGGTGGCCAGCAGAGCGAGGATGAAACCAACCGCGGGAACCGAATGCTTCAAGATGGTCCTCCTTACGGTCCGATTCGCGCGAATATAGCACGGGATGTGGCTCCTCGTGCTCGCGGGCGTGGGTATCATCGTGCTGACACACACCGCGCCTGCGCCCTTCCTTCTCGACGCAATATCGGGAGATCGTGCCATCTGGCACATGCCGCCCACGCAGGTGCCCACGGTCTATTTGACGTTCGATGACGGTCCCAACCCGACGACCACGCCCGATCTGCTCGACGTGCTTCGACGCGAGGACGTCCGTGCCACGTTCTTCCTTATTGACGCCCACCTCACGGACGAGACGGCGCCGATCGTCCGCCGTATGTTTGCCGAAGGACATTCCGTGGCCTTGCACTCGGCCAGCAGGAGATATCTCATCGCCTCGCCCGATGACATGGCGCGCACGCTGACGGGTTGGGCCGATCGGATTACGTCCTTAACCGGTTCGCGCCCGTGCCGCGCCTTTCGGCCGCATGCCGGCTGGCGGAGCGGTCAAATGTACGCCGCGCTGGCCAAGATCGACTACACGCTGATTGGCTGGAGCTGGATGCTCTGGGACTTCAACTGGTGGCGAGCTCGTACGGCGGATGCAACGGTTGGTCGCATTCTGCCGCGCGTCCACTCCGGCGACATCGTGGTGATGCACGATGGGGACGAATCGGCTCCGCGCCGAGATCAACGGCAAACGGTGGAGGCGGCAGCGACGTTGATATCGGCCCTGCGCTCGCGTGGATTCGTCTTCGGTACCGTCTGTCAGAACCAGGTCTGAAGCTGTGGTCAGGTTCCGTTTTTACGGTCAGCTGAATGACTTCCTGCCGTCGCAGTTGCGCCACGGCCGCTTCGCGCACACGTTACGCGGTCCTGCCTCGGTGAAGGACGTTATCGAGTCGATCGGCGTACCGCATCCCGAAGTCGATGTGATCGTGGTCAACGGGCAGCCGACAGACTTCACCTACCGAATGCAGGAAGGCGATGACGTGGCGGTGTATCCCGCGTTTCGTCACGTCGACGTCACGGCTCTTCGTCGCGTTGGCAGTGATCCTCCACAGCCGGTGCGTTTCGTCCTCGACGTTCACCTGCGAAAGCTTGCCGCACTAGTGCGTCTCGCCGGATTTGACGCATTGCTGCTCACCGAAGATGCGGAGGTGGCGGCAGTATCAGCGGCGGAAGGACGCGTTGCCTTGACGCGGGACGTCGGACTGCTGAAGCGCAGCATCATTCAACATGGCTACTGGGTTCGGCCGACCGATCCCGAGCGTCAGTTGGTCGAAGTGCTCGAACGCTTCGATCTCGCCGACCGCATGGATCCGTTCGTGCGATGCATGGAATGCAACACGCTGCTCGTTCCTGTCGATGCGGAAGCGGTCGCGGATCGGCTGCCGCCCGGCACGCGTGAGTGTTTCAGCCAATTTCACCACTGTCCCGGATGCGACAGGGTCTATTGGCAAGGCTCACATTGCGAGCGGTTGCTTCGACTTCTCGAACGGGCCCGTAGTAGGTCCGGCTAAAGCCGGACCCCACACCTTCTGCTAGGATTGCGCGCATGCGGAACCGCTTAGCGCTCCTCGCCGCACTCGGCCTGATGATGGGGCTGCAACCCTCGCTCATCGGCCAGCGTGCGCCATTTGCGTCGCCGCCGCCGGGTGCAGGGCCGACGCCGATGCGGCCATACGGGCAATCGGGAGGCTGTTCGGAAGAACCAGGCGCGTTTCATCGCTGTGCACTGGAGAAGATGAAGACCTTCAGCCCGCCTCGAACGCCCGACGGTAAGCCCGACTTCGGCGGGTTCTGGAATCGGATCGTCGTCCGCAACATGGAGAACATCGAAGAGCATCCGCAGACGATGGATACATCGGGCGGCAGGAGCTCGATCATCGACCCCGCGGACGGCAAGATTCCTTACCAGCCATGGGCCGCAGCGCGGCGCGACGAGATGTTTTCAGCCTACGTGAACCCGATGTCGCTGTGCATGACGCTCGGTGTCCCGAAGCAGGCGTATGGGCCTGGTGTGTTTCGGATCGTGCAGACGCCCGTCTCGATTTTCATGATCAACGACTACGCGCACAGCTACCGGATCATTCCGACCGACGGCCGGCCGCACGTCGGACGCGATATCCGTCTCTACGCCGGCGATTCGCGCGGGACATGGGAAGGCAACACGCTGGTGATCGACGTCACCAACCAGAAGGACAAGATCTGGCTCGATGCGGTTGGCAACTTCTTCAGCGAAAACGTACATGTCGTCGAACGCTTCACGATGATCGACAAAGACGTTCTGCATTACGAGGCGACGGTGACCGATCCGAACGTCTACACGCGTCCGTGGACCATGGTCTCGGGCTGGAAGCGGAACGCCGATCAGCCGCTCGAAATCTGGGAGAACGCGTGCTGGGAGGGCATCCAGGAAAACCTGGGTGAGGTCACGTACAGCCGCAAGCATTATCCGGGCGCCGCGGCACTGCCGAAGTGATTTACTGAATTACGACGACTTAGCAACCGCGTCGATCACGGCCTGGGGATTGTCGGTCGCAATCACCAGTCGATTGCCGGTTGCGAGGTAGCTGTAGCGCACGTTGATGTGGGCTTCGGCGATCTTCTGAAACACTCTGGCGGCAGCCCCCGGTTCGTTGGCTACCGGCACGAGCACCACCTGCTGCTCCTGCACGATCCGAAACCCGTTGTCGTGAAGGCATCGGCGCGCCGCATCGAGGTCGGGCGTCAGCACGTGGACGACCCCGTTCATCTCCGCGTACCCGTCGATGTTGATGCCTGCGGCGCTGACGCACCCGATGGCTGCGGCGAGCACTCCCGGCCGATCGGCTGCGAGCGTCACCGCTAGATCCGCGGCGAGGTGCGTCTCGGGATTGCCTGTGCCCGACATGGCTGCACAGGCTAGCGCATTTCAGCGCTCAGTGGAGCAGCAAATGGATGACGCGCGTGGCGGCGTGGCTGGCGGCGATCGCCGGAGTCAGGTACCAAATCCAGAAAAGGGTGGTCACGAAGATGACAGGTCGCCAGTGAAAGGTCGGCAGCCCCCCGTGCGTCATGATGTGGAGAACGCATCCGAGGAAGACGCGTGAAATCGCGAGACTCAGGCCGACGCTGAGCATCAAGGTGGCCAGAAGCAGCATGGGTTGCACGACCTTTTTATCGGCGCCGCGCGCGCGGTCGCCAGAGGTGCCGCCCTGACCCCACTCATGATAGATTTTGCGCCGCCAATGCGCTTCGGACTCCTGCGTTCGTTCGTCGTCGGGTTCGCGCTCGTCGCCGGGCTTCTGCCCGCGCGGACGGCATACGCGCAGCAGACTCCCGCCATCGAAATCGCTCTTCCAAAGCAGCTCGTTCGCGGCCAGACCACGGTGGTCCACGTCGCGATTCCCAGCCGCGAGGTCTTCCAGGGCGCGGAGGTTTCGCCCGCGGCAGGGATAACCGTCGCCAGCGTGAGCAATCTGAAGAAATCGGAACTGTCACAGAACGCCGCGTGGTGGGATGTGACGATTAACGTCGCACGCGATGCCGCGCCGGGTCCGCGGTCGCTCGTTCTCCTGACCCCCATGGGTCGTTCGACGGCCGCGACGCTGGTCATCCCGAATCATGTGCCGGCGATCGCTGACTTGCGGGTAGCGTCGGCGACACCGCAGCGCCTGGATGTGCAATTCGGCGCAACAGACGAGAGCGCCGATCTTGGCAACCTGCCGTACGTCTGGTTCACCATCGCGTGCGGTGGTGAACCGACGGTCGGCGTGGTCCGGGGAAGAACGATGGGCCCGACCGTCAGCGCGTCGATTCCCAGGCCAGCTCCGGCCGCGTGCGATCTCGAGCTACGCGCCAGCGATACGCAGAACAACGACAGCAATACGCTGAAGACGAGGGTCCAATAATGCGTTCGACGACGCTTGTGTCCGCCGCGCTCGTCCTCGGAATGTTGACACCGGTTGCCGCGCAGGACTGGGACGAGTTCGTCAGCCCCGAGGAGCGTTTCAGCGCCAACTTCCCTGGAAAGCCGACGATTACCGAAACGACGTGGACGTCGCAGTTCGGCGCGATTCTGCCAGCGCGTGTCTATAGCGGCACGTCGGGAACCGGCAAGTTCACGATAACGGTGGTCGATTACAACCCCATCCAGCGGTTGCTCTCGGAACGGTCAATGTCGTGCCCGCCTGGCACGGAAACCTGCCAGGGCATTCACGACTGGGGACTCGGCTACTGGAAGAACGACGTGAGGGGCGCCGTCGTCTACGCAGCGAACAAGTTCTTACTGCGAGACGTAAAGGTCGTCAACGTGATGGCCAACTTCGCGGATCTGGTGTCGGGGCAGGAACTGCAGCTCACGGACAACAAGGAGCAGTCGCGCATCTTCGCATCAATCTACATGCACGACAATCGGCTGATTATCCTCGAGGCCAACGTGCCGAGAAATTACCCGCCGCCCACCATCTTTCAACAGTCACTCAGCTGGCTGGATGAAAAAGGCACGCGGATTCGTTACAACAACATCAACTACAACGACCCCGACGTCGCCCCGCCGCGCATTCGTGGACGCTAGAGCGTTTTCCTCTTGTACGTAGTACCCCGGCATGGTACTTCTCCGTTCGGAGGTGCCATGGCGCCCTACTCGATGGATTTGCGCACGCGTGTGTTGCGCGATTCAGATGCGGG
>JACXTT010002269.1_pt1 | contig 30704 bp, 33 predicted proteins | sample 9270951 | NCBI WGS metagenome assembly JACXTT01 (sample SAMN15532306, study PRJNA645909) | rock metagenome | isolation source: weathered quartz diorite | place: Puerto Rico | collected 2017-06-21 | reverse complement strand
GCCGGTTTCCAGTGGGGTTGCCCTGCCTCCGCGCGTCCCCCCCACGGACCGGCGGCCATCGTAGCCCCGCGACTCTATCCCGTTGCGGATCGCCCATTTCGCGAGCTTTACGAGATGGCCGCGGGATGGAGCGAGGCACGGCGCGAGGAAGTCATCGATGTGGCGCTGGCATCTCGCAGCCGGCGAGACGATCTGCTGCGAGCTTTCCGCGGCGGCCCGTACGTATTCGACTTCATCATGGATATCGGGGCTTACCGCGACTTGCACCGCCACCGGCGATGCCACCAGTTCCGCCAGGCTTACTCCGGCCGCCTGGGTTATGACACGCCGGCCGCTGTCGCTGAAGCGGGCGCAGCCGAAATATACGAGAACGCCATGCGCATGGCCTTCGAGGAGATCGGGCGGCTGCCGGCCCCCGGATCGCACTACCTGTTGCCGTTCGGAGCGCGGTCACGCTTCCTTTTCAAGATGGATTTCGCCGAGGCCGAATACATTGCGCGCGTGCGCAGCGGCGTGAAAGGGCACTTCAGCTATCGCAACATCGCCTGGCAGATGAAGCTCAAGCTTGAGAAACTGGAGCCCGAGTTGGGGCGGTTGATCGAGGCCACTCCGCCCTGGGTGGAAGATCCGCTAAAGCGATGATGCCCGGGCGGTCACGGCCGCCGTGGCGCGCGTGCGGAAATCGTACTTTTCGATGCGCACCGCGGCAGTTGCGGTGTCCGACCGCACTACTCTTCCGAGAGCAACCAGCGTCAGCCCGCACTGTTCGTTGAGTTGCGCGGGCCACTCCACCGAGACCTCCACGCGCCGGCCCACAGGTATCGACCCCTCGGCCGTAAACAGGATACCGCCGCTGCTCATGTTCAGCGTCCGCCCCTGACCGGCTTCCGCCAGGCGCTTGGCTTCAATCAGTTTGTAACGGAGATCGCTTTCGATGGGGAACCGGTCCGTGGCCCGGCGTTCCGCTCCCAGCCGCTCTTGTGTCGCAACCATGGCTATGTCTCCTATCCCATGATGCAGGCATGCGGACTCGCTCAACAATGGCCCGGCCGCACCAATTTCAATGGTACTTTTGAGTGCTATTTCCTGGTACTAAGGTTTGGATCGGGTTGACAGTACTCCTTCTTAGACTTAATCTAAACTAGTACTGGGTATAAACCGAAGCCGCAAATTGTTTGATCGCTTGCCCGTTTCATCATTTTCAATACGATCTAAGAACCGGCGAGAACTACTTCCCGCGGAATGTTTATCCTAGAAGTGAGGGAGGGAAACGTATGGGTGGATCTGGAGTAAGCGGGCTGGCCGCGAAACATTGCGTGCCCTGCCGCGGCGGCACGCCGCCGATCAAAGGCGCGGAGTTGCAGAAGCTCTCGTCGCAAGTGCCGGACTGGAAGGTGATTGACGAGCATCACATCACCAAGAACTTCCTTTTCCCCGACTTCAAGACGGCGCTCGATTTCGTCAACCGCGTGGGTGCGGTCGCCGAGGCCGAGGGACATCATCCCGATATCGCGCTGGCGTGGGGTCGCGTGGACGTGAAAACCTATACGCACAAGATCGACGGGCTGACTGAGAGTGATTTTATTCTGGCGGCGAAGGTCGACCAGGCGTTCCTTCAGCAGCCGAAGCCTTAGGCTGCTGCTTCTCGTACTTGCGGAGCACTCGCCCCACGTACGCCAGCGTCTCGCGGTACGGCGGCACGCCGTGATAGCGGTCCACCGCTCCCGGCCCCGCGTTGTAGGCCGCGAGCGCTCGCATCACCTGGTGGTCGTCGTGCTGGTACTTCAGTAAAAGGTCTCGCAGATATTTTGTTCCAGCCTCGACGTTCTGGCGGGGGTCGGTGGGATCGGCGCCATACTCCCGCGCGGTTGACGGCATTAGCTGCATCAAGCCGATCGCGCCCTTTGGCGATACCGCGTCTGCCTGGTAACCGGACTCGATCGCGACCACGCTCTTGACGAAATCCGTGGGCAGTCCATGGCGCCTGGCAGCATCGGCGATCAGTTCCTCCGAGCTCAGCGGCCGAGATGGGCTCGGTTGCACGGTCGGAACTTCGTCATCTGCTTCGAACCGGCAGATTTGAGCCGCCGGTATCTCGGTGACGCCGCCGTTGGCATAGAGCCGGATATTAGGCCCTTCCGTTTCATGACGGTCCGCGTGGAGGCGGAAACCGGTCCACAACACGGCATTCTCGCCGGCGAAGGACGGCGCGGCGAGTGCAGCAATGACCGCCAGTTTCAGTATCATGGACGATTGATCCCCGCCACTTCTAACATGTTGACGCATCTGGAATGCAGCCTGTGCAGCCGGAAATTTGAGGCCGGTAAAGTCCATAATCTATGCGAATGCGGCGGGCCGCTCATCGCCCGCTACGACCTCGAAAAACTCCGCCACACCTGGAGCCGTGACCAACTCGTTTCCGGCCCGAACAGCATGTGGCGATACGCGCCCGTGCTGCCCCCCGCGCGGCAAACTTCCATTATCTCACTGGGCGAAGGGATGACGCCGCTCGTGCGGACCGCGCGCCTCGACCAACGTATTGGTGCGGAACAACTTTGGGTAAAAGATGAAGGTTTGAATCCCACGGGATCGTTTAAAGCGCGCGGGCTTTCCTGCGCCGTCTCAATGGCCGTCGAACTGGGGATTCGCAAGCTGGCCATCCCCTCGGCCGGAAACGCCGCCAGCGCGATGGCGGCGTATGCGGCGGCGGCTGGGATCGAGGCCAATATCTTCATGCCGCGCGACGTCCCGCAGGCTAACGTCATCGAATGCAAGGCTTACGGCGCCCACGTGACGCTGGTGGACGGGCTGATCAGCGATTGCGCCAAGTTGGTAGCCGCCGGCACCCAACGGGAAGGCTGGTTTGACGTCACTACGCTCAAGGAACCTTATCGCATCGAGGGCAAGAAAACCATGGGGTACGAACTGGCCGAGCAGATGAACTGGCAGTTGCCCGATGCGATTTTTTACCCGACCGGCGGGGGCGTCGGCCTGATCGGCATGTGGAAAGCGTTCAGCGAAATGGAAGCGCTAGGGTGGATCGGCGCTAAGCGGCCCAAGATGATTGCCGTCCAGGTAGAAGGCTGCCAACCGGTGGTTCGTGCCTTCGAGCAGGGCACGGCGCGCAGCGAGTTTTGGGCAAATGCAAGCACGGTGGCCGCGGGATTACGAGTGCCCAAGCCGCTGGGCGATTTTCTGGTCTTGAACGCGGTGCGCGAAAGCGGCGGAACGGCGATCGCGGTGAGCGATGCCGAGCTGCTCGATGCCGGCTTGCGGCTGGCCACCGAGGAAGGGCTGTTCATCGCGCCCGAAGGCGCTGCGTGTGTTCCCGCACTGGAAAAATTGCTGGCGCGGGGCTTTCTGAAACGGGACGAGAGGATCGTCATCTATAATACGGGCTCAGGCTTGAAGTATCTGGAAGCATACGCCACGCGCTTTCCGCGCTCAGGCTCGGGAGAGCAGGACAAGCTGGGCGGCCTGATCACGCCAAGATGAAAGAATTAGCCGTCAATGCGCTCGATGCCGCCGTGCGCCGGGGCATTTCATATGCCGATGTGCGGTTCATCGAAACCGAGGACCGCCACGTCTCCACGAAAAACGGAAAGATCGGCGAGCTGTCGAATTCCGTCTCGGTCGGATTAGGAATCCGCGTGCTGGACTGCGGCTCGTGGGGTTTCGCGGCGACCGACAATCTGACCGCAGATGGTATCGAAACTGCCGCAAAGCTGGCCGTCGAGATTGCGCGCGCCAGCGCTGTGGCGAAGAAGCAGGACGTGACGCTCGCGCCGGAGGGCAAGTATGAAGTCCAGTGGACTTCACCGATTCGCGTGGATCCGTTCTCGGTTCCCGTAGACCAGAACCTGGCCCTGCTCTATGCGATCGACCTGGAACTGCGGCGCAACCCGGGCGTTACTCTGGCCGAAGCCGGGATGATGTTTACACGTAACCGGCAGATCTTTGCGTCCTCGCTGGGCAGTCTGATCGATCAGACGCGCTACACGAGCGGCGCGGGATTCGCGGCGCACAGCTTTCGCAACGGCGAAATCCAGAAGCGCTCTTACCCCAACTCTTTCGGCGGGCAGCACCAACTGAAAGGCTATGAATTGGTGGAAGAGCTGAAGCTGTTCGAAAATGCTCCGCGCGTGGCGGAGGAAGCGGTGGCGCTGCACTCGGCCGACCAGTGCCCGGAGGGGCGCTTCGATCTGATTCTGGACAGCTCGCAACTCGGGTTGCAGATTCATGAATCGATCGGGCACCCGATCGAGCTGGACCGCGTGCTTGGCACCGAAGCCAATTACGCAGGCATGAGCTTTCTGACGCTCGACAAACTGAACAAACTCCAATACGCCTCAGAAATTGTGAATGTGGTTTGCGACGCGCGCCTCGAGCACGGCCCGGGTCTGGGGACATTCGCATTCGACGACGAGGGCGTGCCCGCGCATTCGACCGATATCATCCGCGATGGGCACTTTGTTGGCTATATGACGTCGCGCGAAACGGCCGCCGCGGTGGGTGAGAAGCGCTCGAACGGCACCATGCGCGCCGACGGATGGGCCCGCATCCCGCTCATCCGCATGACCAACGTAAGCCTCAAGCCGGGCGCGCAGACGCACGAGGAGGTTTTCGGCGCCGATCACGGGATTTGCATGGAGACCAACAAGAGCTGGTCCATCGACGACAAACGCTACAACTTTCAGTTCGGGTGCGAGATCGGCTGGGAGATCAAGAACGGTAAGCGCGTCCGCATGCTGAAAAACCCGAGCTACAGCGGCATTACGACCGAATTCTGGAACTCCTGCGCGGCCATTGCCGGCCCGGAGCACTGGACCCTGTGGGGCACTCCGAACTGCGGCAAGGGGCAGCCGGAACAGGTGATGGGTACGGGCCACGGCGCGAGTCCCGCGCGCTTCCGCAACATCAAGATCGGCAGCGCCTATGCCGGTTAGCAACGCGCGGGAAACGCCTCTGCTGACGCAAAGGCGGGCGGAGGAGATCTTCACTGCTGCGGCCGCGGCGGCGCGAGCCCTGGGCGTGCGGGATGTGGAAGTCCTTACCGGCGCAGGCACCCACGCGCTCACCCGGTTTGCCAACAACACCATTCATCAGAACGTCGCGGAACGCAGCGGTTATCTCTCGGTTCGGGCGCTGGTGGACGGACGCACCGCGCGTGCCAGCACAAACCGCCTGGACCCGGAAGGAATTCGCCACGCCGTCGAGCAAGCTGTTACGGTGGCGAAACTGCAGGCGCCGGATCCGGAATTATTGCCGCTCGCCGAATCCGCCAGCTACGCGGACACGCCACGGCACTTTGCACGAACCGCCGCCTTGACGCCGGACGACCGCGCGAAAGCGGTTAAAGAAGCCATCACAGCAGTGGAGGCGGCAGCCCAAACGGCGGCCGGAATCTATTCAACGGGCGAGTCCGTGCTGGCGATCCTGAACACCAACGGCGTAAGCGCATACCATGCCGAAACCATGGGTGTATTTTCGATCACGGCGCTCGCTAACGACAGTTCCGGATGGGCGAAGAAATCCTCGTGCGACGCGGGCGATCTGAATCCCCTCGAGATTGCCGAGGCCGCGGCGCTCAAGGCGGCTAATTCGCGTGGACCGGCGGAGATCGCGCCGGGCCGCTACACCGTTGTGCTCGAGCCTTCCGCGGTCCTCGACCTGGTGGGGCAGATCTCCGGGGATTTCAGCGCGACGGCTTTGCGTGACGAACGCAGCTTTCTGACGGGCCGCCTTGGCGCAAAACTCTTCGGCGAGAACATCAGCGTCTACGACGATGTGTATCACGCCAGGCAATCGGGCTCCCCTTTCGATGGCGAGGGAGTGCCGCGGCAGAGAGTGGCGCTAGTGGAAAACGGCGTGGTGCGCAATGTGGTTTACAGCCGGCAGGCGGCGGCGCACGCAGGCGCGAAACCGACCGGCCATGGGTTTCCGGTGCCGAACGAGTTCGGCGAAGCGCCCGCGAATATCGTGATTGCCGGGGGCGAGTCATCGGTGGAACAGATGATCGCGTCCACTGAACGCGGTGTTCTTGTGACACGCCTGTGGTACATCCGCGAAGTGGACCCGTATCAAAAGATCATGACCGGCATGACCCGCGACGGCACCTTTCTGATCGAAAAAGGCAAGCTCACGCGAGGGCTGAAGAATTTCCGCTTCAATCAGAACCTCATCGAGCTGTTGTCGAACGTGGAGGAGCTTTCGCCGGTGTCACGAGCCTCGGGAGAAGAGATGTTCGACATGGTGGTGCCCGCCATGAAGGTGCGAGATTTCAACTTCACGGAAGTGACGCGGTTCTAGAGGCAAGGTCCCACCAGACCACGTCGCACTGAAGTTCGCCGCAGCGCGCTGAAGCGCACGCTACGAGGCGATTACCGCACGGCGGGCGGGGCGAACAACGCGATGGGTTCGAGGGAAACGATTTTCCAGTTCTTCTTTTTACGCTCGGCGCGGCACTTGACGGTCTCGCGGCGGCGCTCGATCGGGCCGTGGTCCTCGCGCGACCGGATTTGCAAGAGCCAGTCGAGTTCGACGGTCTGCGTACGGTCGTCGCCTTCCTGCTTCAGAATGTCGACGGCCGCGGATACCTCGTTCTGCTCGGTCAACGCCAGGATACTCTGCCCGAGCTTTTGATAATCGGGCATGGCGCGGTCGATGTGATCGAGGAACGCCAGGCCATTGCCCTCGCTCAGCGCCGAGGCCAGGTCTGTGATGAGGTCGAGGATCTCCTGGCGGGTGTCGGCGAGCAATGGAGCAGCCAACGCCATCAGGAACGCGCGGCGGGCGAGTTCATGTCCGGTAGCTGGCATTGATGCGAATATAGCCTTCTGTGAAATCGCAGGTCCAGAAGCGCGCCCGGCCCTTGCCCTTGCCGCGAATCTGGAAATGAATGACGCACTCGGGCTGGTCGAGCTTTTGCTTGAGTGCATCTTCGGAGAAACGCGCGGCCAGGCCGCCGCGGCACACCAGAACGTTCTGCATTTCGATATCAACTTTCGCCGGATCGAAGGCCACGCCGGCATTTCCGGCCGCGGAGAGAATGCGCCCCCAGTTGGGATCGCTGCCGGCAACGGCTGTTTTGACCAGTGGCGAGTTGGCGATGGCGCGCGCTAGGGCGGCGGCTGCGTCGTCATTGGCGGCGCCTGCGACGTCGATGGTGATGAGCTTCTTCGCGCCCTCGCCATCGCGCGCAATCTGACGGGCCAGCGTTTCCATAACGACGGTCACGCCTTCGGCGAAAGCCGCGAACTCATTCGGATCGGGCCGCACGCCCGAGCAGCCATTGGCTAGCAGGACCACGGTGTCGTTGGTCGAGGTGTCGCCATCGACGGAGATGCGATTGTAGCTGCGCTCGGTCGCGCGCGTGAGGATGCCGCGCAGCTTCGCGGCCGGGATGTTCGCATCGGTGAGGACGAAGCCCAGGGTGGTGGCCATGCGCGGATGAATCATGCCGGAGCCCTTGGTCATGCCGGCGATGCGCACGGTACCGCGGCGCAGCTTCACTTCGGCGAAGGCTTCTTTTGCGACCAGGTCGGTGGTCATGATAGCGCGCGCGACGTCGTTGAAGCGATTTTCCGCGAGGCCGGCAACAAGCTGCGGAAGGGCTTTCTGGATCAGGGCGAAATCCAGCTCGACACCGATCACGCCGGTGGAAGCCGGGAGCACCTGCGCGGGCGGCAGTTTCAAGAGCTTCGCCGCGGCGCGGCAGGAAGCCAGGGCCACGCGCTCGCCGGTGCGAGTGGCGCAGTTGGCGTTGCCGGCATTCACCAAGATGGCGCCCACTTGTCCCCGCGAAATGCGCAGATGCTGGCGGCACAGTTTCACGGGTGCGGCCTGCACGCGGTTCTGCGTGAAAACGGCGGCGGCGGCGGCGGGAACGCCGGAAACAATGAGCGCCAGATCGTTGCGCGGCTGCGCGCGGATTCCAGCGTAGGTGGCGGAGTATCGGTAACCAAGCGGCAGATTCACTTCGGCTATTCTCCCAGGATGTCGTTGTTGGTGATGCGCTGGCCGTTGGCGAATGCTTCGGCGCTCATGCGCTTGCGGCCTTCGAGCTGCACTTCCAGAAGCTCGAGCATCCGGCCATCGCCGCAGGCCACGACGCGTCCCGGCGCGGGCGGAGTCCCTTGCGGCGCCATTCGCGCGCGCCAGATGTGCAGCAGTTGGCCCCGAAATCGGGTGTGAGCGCCGGGCCACGGTAGAAGACCGCGCACGCGATTGTGGATCGCCGCTGCCGGCTGCTTCCAGTCAATTTCACCGTCTTCTTTTTTTAGAATGGGCGCGAGCGATGCAAGCGTATCATCCTGCTTGCGCGGCCGGATCACGCTGCGGGACAGTCCGTCGAGGGTCTCGATCAATAGCTCCGCGCCCATCACCGACAGCCGCTCGCCCAACTCGACGGCGGTCTCGTCGGGACCGATTTCGGTCTCGCGCGCGAGCAGAATATCCCCGGTATCGAGTCCCGCATTGATCTGCATGGTGGCCACGCCGGTGCGCGCGTCGCCATTGACGATAGCCCACTGGATGGGCGCGGCGCCCCGATATTTCGGCAGTAGCGACGCATGCACGTTGACGATGCCGCGCGGCGCGATATCGATCACAGATTGCGGAATGATCTGGCCGTAGCCAACCACCACCATGATCTCGGGCTGGAGCGCTGTGAGGTGCGCCTGCGCCTCGGGGCGCTTGATGCGCTCGGGCTGATAGACCGGCACGCCCAGCCGCAGGGCCGCCTGCTTCACTGGAGAGGCGGCAAGATCCTGAGAGCGGCCCTTCGGGCGATCGGGCTGTGTCACCACGGCGACGACCGCGTGGGTTCTGGCCACGGCTTCCAGAGTTGGCACGGCAAATGACGGCGTGCCAAGAAAGATCAAACGCATGGAGGAAGGCAAGGCCGGAGACTTTTGCCTTTTGCCTTTTCTTTCACGCCCATTCCCCGGCTTTGACCAGCTTGCGAACTTTTCGTTTGATCAAGTCGCGCTTCAGAGCGCTGATGTGCTTGATGTAGAGCCTGCCGTTGAGATGATCGATTTCGTGCTGGAACGCGCGCGCCAGGAGGTCCTCGCCGGTCTTTTCATACCACTGACCCTTGATGTCCTGGGCGCGGATGATGGCGCGCTTGGCGCGGGAAACCTGCTCGCGGAAGCCCGGAATGCTCAGGCAGCCCTCTTCGCCGGTCTGCTTGCCCTCGAGCTTCAGGATTTTCGGATTGATGAGCACCAGTTTTTCTTCCGGCTTCTCGCCGACCGAGGTATCGATGACCGCGATCTTGCGGGAAGCGCCGATCTGCGGCGCCGCAAGCCCAACGCCCTTGGCGGCGTACATGGATTCGAACATGTCATCGATGAACTGGTGCAGCTCCGGCGTGTCGAATTCGGTTACTGTTTCGGCTTCCCGCTCCAATACAGGGTTGCCAAATCTTACGATGGGATAAACCATAGTTCAGAAATTCTTGACCTGCTCCAGATATCCTTCGAAGTTGCGGCGGGTTTCGGCGAGCGAATCCCCGCCAAATTTTTCGAGAAACGCCTGCGCGAGAACCAGCGCGACCATGGCCTCGCCGATCACGGCGGCCGCCGGCACCACGCAAACATCAGAGCGCTCGTAGGCCGCGAGCGCGGGCTCGCGCGTTGCCAGATCGACGGATTCAAGCGGGCGGCGGAGCGTCGAAATTGGCTTGAGCAGCCCGCGCACCAGCACATCCTCGCCATTGGTCATGCCGCCTTCGAGCCCTCCGGCGCGGTTTGCGCCTCTCGTGAAGCGGCGCTCGGCGCGATCGTAGTGAATCGTATCCTGCACTTTGGAACCGAAGCTGGCGGCGCCTTCTTCCGCGAATCCGATTTCGACGCCCTTCACCGCTTGCATGGAAACGATGGCCTGGGCGAGACGGCCGTCGAGGCGGGTGTCCCATGTGATATGCGAGCCGAGTCCCGGCGGCACGTTGTGCGCCACGATTTCAAAGACACCGCCCACTGTATCGCCGGTGCGGAACGCTTCATCCACCACGGCTTTCATGCGCTGCTCGGCTGCGGGATCGACGCAACTCAGCAGAACATCGCTTTTCTGATGGAGCGCGACGATTTCGTCCCAGGTGGCCGGGCGGCCGAGGCGCTCGGTCCCGACGGCGATGACATGGCCGCGAACTTCGATGTGAAATTCCCCAAGAAACGCCTTGGCCAGCGCCCCAATGGCTACGCGCACCGTGGTTTCGCGCGCGCTCGCCCGCTCCAGAACGTATCGGGCGTCGTGGAAATTATACTTGATCGCCCCGGCGAGATCGGCGTGACCGGGCCGCGGGCGGGTGAGCGGCTTTTTCCTATCCTCAGCGCCTTCAGTATCTTCCACGGGAAGGGCTTCGGTCCAATTTTTCCAGTCCCGGTTGTGAACGATGATCGCTATAGGCGAGCCGATGGTCTTCGAATGCCGGACGCCGGCCACGATTTCCGCGCGGTCGGTTTCGATTTTCATTCGCCCGCCGCGGCCGTAACCCTGCTGGCGGCGCCAGAGCTCGTGGTTGACGGCATCGAGGGACACTGGAATTCCGGCGGGGAGTCCGGTCAGCGTAGCCACAAGACACTCGCCGTGGGACTCGCCAGCGGTTTCGAATCGAAGCATGCGAAAACACTTATGCTAGCAGGAGAATGGAGATAGGGCCATTCCGGTGTGCGGAATCTCACAAAGCGCGCCGCGCATCATCGAAATCACGTATCGACTGGCCTTGAAAGTGTGGAGAATATCAGGCGGAGGCTGAATGAACAAGCTAGTTAGCATAGTTGCGGTATCGTTGATCGTTTCTGTTCCTGTTCTCGCGCAAGGCAGGGAGCAGCGCGGCGGTGGAGACCGCGGCGGGCATGAGGGCGGCGGCCACATTCCGGCGCATGGCCCGGCACCCGTTCGCGGAGAAGGGCATGCCGCACAGCCAAATCGCACATTCAATGACAAAGCGGGGCATCCGAACGCTCCCCACGTTCACACGAACGATAAGTGGGTCGGGCACGAATCGGGCCGTAATGATGCTCGGTACCATGTCGATCATGCATGGGAGCACGGCCGCTTTACGGGCGGCTTCGGCCGGGGTCACCAGTTCCGCATCGAGGGCGGCGGCCGGGATCGCTTCTGGTTTGGCGGGTTCTACTTCGGCGTTGCGCCCGCCGACTACGACTACTGTACTACTGTAATGACTGGCTTTGGGATCGCGACAATGTCGTGATATACGAGGACCCGGACCACGACGGCTGGTATCTGGCTTATAACGTCAGACTGGGCACCTACGTTCACGTTCAGTTTCTCGGACGGTAAGGCGTCGCGGGACGCACCGCAGCGGAACTTTTTTCCGGCCGTTAGCGTAGTATGATTTGATCCCGGAAGGAGACAGTCGTGATGGTCAAGTTTCTGCTGTGGTGCATCCTGTTCGTGTTGTGCTGGCCGCTGGCGCTGCTGGCTCTGGTGGCTTTCCCGCTCGTGTGGCTTCTGCTGCTGCCCTTCCGGGTGGTGGGGATTGCGGTAGGCGGGGCGCTGGCGCTGGTGACGGCGATTATTTTCCTGCCCGTGCGAGTGCTGCGCGCAATCTGAAGCGCTGTAGTAGCATCTCAATGTGCGACCTGTAATACTGTGCGCCTTGGCCGCGGGCTGCCTCTTTGCGGCGGATCTTCCCCCCAATCTTCACACGCAGGACGTGCCGCCGGTTCCTTCTTCCCTGATCGAGGAACTGGGGCACTACAATGACATCCGCGCGGCGGCGCTGCTCGACTGGCATCCGGCGAAGCGCGAGATGCTGATCATGACGCGCTTCGGCGACGTGCCTCAGATCCACCGCGTGGCCATGCCGGGCGGCGCGCGCACGCAGTTGACGTTCTTTGCGGACCGAACCGGCGGCGCCGGATATCAGCCGCGCACCGGCGATTCATTCGTATTTTCCAAAGACACGGGCGGCGGTGAGTTCTACCAGCTCTACCGCTTCGACATGCGATCGAGCGCGATAACGCTGCTTACCGATGGGCACTCGCGCAACACAGGAGCGCTGTGGTCGGATGATGGCCCGTGGCTGGCGTATGCCTCGACGCTACGCAATGGACGCGACACGGACATTTACGTAATCAAGCCGGAAGATGCGAAGAGCAGGCGAATGGTGCTCGAAGTAGAAGGCGGCGGCTGGTTCCCGGCGTCGTGGTCGCCGGACGGCCAGAAATTGGTGGTCGAGGACCGGCGCTCGGTGCACGATAGCTCGCTGTACCTGGTGGACATTGCGACCGGCGCCAAACAATTGCTCACGCCGCAGGAAGGCTCCTACAGCCATGCGCAGTTCGCGAGAGACGGCAAGGGACTGTATCTCACGACTGACCGGGGAAGCGAATACGAGCGTCTGGCTTATCTCGGGTTGGCGACGCACGAACCAGTGTTCTTGCGGCCCGGGCAGAAGTGGGACACTGACGAGCTACAACTTTCCGGAGACGGGCGGCACCTGGCGTACACGCTCAACGAAGAGGGCTTCTCGACGCTGCACGTCATGGACACCGGGACGCGGCGGGACGTGCCGCTGCCGGCGTCGCCGCACGGTGTGATTTCCGGCTTGCACTGGCACGCCAACGGGCGCGATCTCGGGTTTACGGTCAGCACAGCGCGGAGCCCGTCGGATGTCTACTCGATCGATGTAGACAAAGGGACGCTGGACCGCTGGACCGAAAGCGAAACCGGCGGATTGAACGCGGCGGAGTTCAGCGAGCCGGAGCTGATTCATTGGAAATCGTTCGACGGGCGCACGATTTCGGGCTTTCTGTATCTGCCTCCGAAGCGCTTCGAAGGACCGCGCCCGGTGATTGTGAACATTCATGGCGGGCCGGAGGGCCAGTCGCGGCCGGGATTTATGGGGCGCAACAATTACTACATCAATGACCTGGGCGTGGCCATGATCTATCCCAACGTGCGCGGGTCGTCGGGTTATGGGAAGACGTATCTGGCGCTGGATAACGGGCTCAAGCGCGAGGACTCAGTGAAGGATATCGGGGCACTGCTCGACTGGATTGAGAAGGATCCGCGGCTGGACGCGAAGCGGGTGCTGGTGACGGGCGGGAGTTACGGCGGCTACATGACGCTGGCTTCGGCGTTTCACTTCAACGAGCGGCTGTGCTGCACGGTGGACGTGGTCGGCATCTCAAATTTCGTCAGCTTTTTCGAGCGGACGTCGCCTTACCGGCGCGATTTGCGCCGCGTCGAGTACGGGGACGAGCGCGATCCCAAGATACGCGAGTTTTTTGAAAAGATCGCGCCGCTGAACCATGCAAGTGAGATCTCGAAGCCCATGTTCATCGTCGCCGGGCGCAACGATCCGCGCGTGCCGGCGCACGAGGGCGAGCAGATGGCGGCGGCGATTCGCAAGAACGGCGCTCCGGTCTGGTATCTCATCGCGGACGACGAAGGCCACGGCTTCGCCAAGAAGAGGAACCAGGATTTCCAGTTCGCGGCGACGACGCTGTTCGTGAAGGAGTTTCTGCTGAAGTAGCGTCAGCCGGATTTGAAATTCGGGCCGAGCAACTTCTTCAGCGGATCGTCCTTATCGTCATCCTTCGGGATTGTCATGACAATTTTGGGCTGATCCATCAGGTTCAGCAGCTCGGCGATCTGGTCCGGCGTCATGGGCATGCCCATGATCGAGCCAAGCGCGAGACCAATACACACCATGGCTTTGCATAGACGGGCTTTCATCCATCACCTCCGATGGGGCGTAATGAGGCACCAATAGCCAGGCCGTCACAAGACGGCCAAGGATGTCAGGAGTTACGCGACGGGAGGCGCGCGGGAGGGGAGGATCGAGAAGAACGGAACCGGCAGCGGGTTACGGTCGTCCGCCGGGCGGAAAAGCGCGACGCAGACAACGGCCGCGAAGAACAGCCACAGGGGCGCAAAGATAGCGAAGGGCAGGCCGGACGCAAAGGGGACGAGCGCGGCGAGCAGGAATACCGCCAGGCAAACCAGAGCGATGGATTTGCGCGCTTGGATGAGGGTCCGCACCTGCGTACTATTCTACTTGATTCCGAACGCCGCCCGGTATTTCTGCGGCAGGCGCACTGGTTTCATCTCGCGATTGCAGAAAATTTGGCGTGTGGAACCGGTGGCGAGTTTGCGGCCGCCGTCCGCCAGGCGCATTTCGTAACCGAAGCTCACTAGGCGGGGATTGGCCGCTGCGACGCGCGTTTCGACGATCACCTCTTCATCGAATCGGGCCGGGTAGAGATAGCGGCACTGTGCTTCGACCACGGCGAGCAGCACGCCGTCATCGATTTCCATGTCGCGGTAACGGAACCCGAGGGATTTGCAAAGCTCGACACGCGCCACCTCCATCCAGACAAGATAATTCGCGTAATAGACCACGCCCATCTGGTCGGTTTCGGCGTAGCGGACGCGGATGCGCGTGAGGTGAGAGGACATCGGCATTTAGCTCCAGTAATGGGAAATCGAGCCGTAGATGACGGCCACGGCCGCGCCGATCAAGGGGAAGGCGGCGAGCGCTAGCACGAGACGGAAGATCCAACTGATTCGCGGCAGCCCGAAGGTGACGGCCGCCTGGGCAGCCAGGATCAGAATGAAGGCAACTTTGAAGCCCTGGCCGCCGTAAATGCACCAGGGGCAGTGCTTCCCGTGCGCGACATGAATGTTACAGGCAGCCGCGGCGCCAGACCACCAGGATTTGCATCCGCAGCCGAAAATCCAGGCGCAGAAATTGATGGAAAACGCCGCCGTGGGAGTGGCCGCGAGGGCAAAGATGAGGCCAGCGCGAAGCCGCGATGCGAGCAGAGACATCGGCGCGATTATAAACCGCCGCAACCCGTTTCCGCCCGCAGGCGTCTGATAGACTTACTACTGGAAATGCGCGTGAAAGTGCTGTTTTTCGGGATGTTGAAGGACATCGTGGGGTCGGCCGAAGACCAACTGAGTGTCGCCGACGGCGCGCAATTGCGAAGCATTTTCGACCATTACGCCGGGCGGTTTCCGCGGCTCCGGGAGATGGCCTCGAGCATCGTTCTGGCGCGCAATCAGGAATTTTCGGATGTCTCGGCGCGTGTGAGCGAGGGTGATGAAATCGCGTTCCTGCCTCCGGTGAGCGGAGGATCGGCGGCTACGGAACTGGAATTCACCCACGAGATGAAGGATGCAGCCGGGCATTTCTTCGCGCTGACGCGACGGCCGATCGATACGCGCTCGCTGGTGAAGCGCCTGGTGGCGGGCGAGGATGGCGCGGCGATCACGTTCGAAGGCGTGGTGCGCAACAACACCAAGGGGCGGCGCACGCTTTATCTGGATTACGACTGTTACGAACCGATGGCGGTCAAGACAATGGCCGGGATCGGGCGCGACCTTGCGGCGGCATTTGCGATCGGGCGGATCGCGATGGTGCACCGGCTGGGGCGCATGGAGATCGGCGAGACCAGCGTGGCAGTGATCGTGACTGCGCCGCACCGCAAAGCCGCATTCGAAGCGGCGCTCGAAGGCATCAACCGGCTCAAGCGGCTGGTTCCCATCTGGAAAAAAGAGCATTTCGCAGACGGAGAGGTTTGGGTGGAAGGGGAGTGGGACCGCAGTGCGCCGCTTGCGTCTAATCCTTAGCTTTCTCGCCGCAGCCGCGCTTTCCGCACAGCAGGCCGATATCCGGGTGGACGTCAACCTGGTACGGGTGGTGGCCACGGTGAAGGACGCCGCGGGCCAACTGGTGGGGTCACTTTGCAAAGACGACTTCACGATCCTCGACAACAACGTGCCGCAGCAGATTGCGGTCTTCGAGCGGCACACCGTGCAGCCGCTATCGGTTTCGCTGCTAATCGACATCAGCGGTTCGACCGCCAAGGACCTGAAGTACGAGGTCGATTCAATCACGAAGTTTCTGCATGCGCTGTTCACCGAGGGCAACCCCAAAGACGCGGTGGCGCTTTACAGCTTCAATTATCAGGTGATCAACCAGAATTACTTTACGCGCAATGCGCAGTCCATCGAACGCTCCCTGCACACGCTGCACGCCGAGGCCGGCACGTCGCTCTACGACGCGATCTATCTGGCCTCGAGAGATCTCGAGAATCGCGACGGCCGCAGGGTGCTCGTGATCGTGACGGATGGCGGCGACACCACCAGCACGATGGACTTTCACGCGGCGCTCGAAGCGGCGCAACTGGCCGACAGCGTGATCTATCCCATCCTGGTGGTGCCCATTCCGAACGATGCCGGGCGCAACGTCGGCGGGGAGAATGCCCTGACCACCCTCTCGCTCGGCACCGGGGGCCACGTGTTCGCGCCGACGCTGGGCGCCGAACTGGACAAGGCTTTCACACACCTGATAGAAGATCTGCGCACGCAGTATATGCTGGGGTATTATCCGAAAGACGTTCCGCTCACCAAGAACCGCTTTCACCGGCTGGATGTGCGGGTGCGAAATCCCGCGTTGCGCGCGCTGGCGCGCAATGGCTATTATGGTGAGGCGGAAGGCAGTTCCGGCAGCCAGAGCCGAAGATCTCGGTAGTTCCCCGGGAATCAAACACCAGGAGCCCTAGTGTCAGCCAAGCATGGCGGAAAGTCGGGGACGCGCGCGCCCGAGCACACGCTCGAGGAGGCCAAGTACTTGAAGCGTCTGATCGAGCAACAGGTGCCGGTGCGGGTGCGGCTCAGCAACAACGAGGAAGTCGCCGGGATCGTCGAGTATTACGATGCATCGTTCATTCGCATCACACGCAAAGGCGCCCCGAACCTTTTCATTTTCAAGCACGACATCAAGTACCTGATCGAGGCGGGAGCGTAGCGGCGGATGCCGTCGTATCTCGAGACGGCGGTCGAAATCGCCCGCGAATCAGGCGCGCTCCTCGCGGACTTTTTCGCGCGGAACATTCCCTACGAGCTCAAGGGCGAATTCGATCTGGTGACGGAAGCGGACCGGGCTTCGGAGCGGCTGATCGTCGAGCGCCTCACGAAGCACTTCCCTTCGCACGCGATTGTGGCCGAGGAGGGCGGGGGCCACGAGGGCTCGTCGGGGTACCGCTGGTACGTGGACCCGCTCGACGGCACGACCAACTTCGCGCACGGCTTTCCGTGTTTCAACGTGACGCTGGCGCTCGAGTCGGAAGGCGAACTGATTGCCGGCGTGATCTTCGACCCCATCCACAACGAACTATTCACGGCGGAACGTGACGCCGGCGCGTATCTGAATGAACGCCCGATTCATGTTTCCAAAACCGCGAAGCTCAGCAACGCGCTGGTGGCCACCGGCTTTCCCAGCCGCAAACGGCACATGAGCGTCAACATTCACTTCTACCATCAGCTTGCGGTGCTCTCGCACGGTGTGCGCCGATGCGGCTCGGCGGCCATCGACCTGGCGTATGTGGCATGCGGGCGCCTGGATGCATTCTGGGAGTTTGGTCTGAATCCCTGGGACATGGCGGCGGGCCGGCTGCTGATCGCCGAGGCGGGCGGCAAATTTTCGGGGATGCACGGCGAGCCCCACCAGCTCCGTGGACCGGATCTGCTTGTGGATAACGGATTGTTGCACGACGAAATCCTGGGCCTGTTCGCCGAGATTTTCCACGGGCAATACCGCGTGCCTATACCGCAGATCTGAGCAGGGAAAATTAAAGACAGGATGCGCCAATGCCGATGCGCTTACGCAGGAAATGCGTTCGCTCGCCGGGCGGCTTGGCCAGAAGGCGGCGGATCTGGTCCCGCATGGCGAGATCACTTTCCCGCTTCAGGGCCGCCAGTTTTTCGGCTCGCGTCGGCTTTCCTTTGCGCGAGCGTGGCTGAGAGGACATCGATCAGGGCCCGATCTCGCGGACGGTTCGCCGCCCGCTTACTGGCGATAATATCAGACAGCGCCGCCACCAGTAATGCGGTGTACGTTTTATATACGGAAAGCACACTCGCTGCGCAATCGTCCATTAATACTGAGCTATTCCTTTACTTTCAGCGCCTTAAGATGTTAGCCTAGGTGTCTCATTTCCATGCGTACAGTTGATTTGATTCACCGGAAGCGTGACGGCGAGGAACTGGATTCGGAAGAGATTTCCTACCTGATCGAAGGTTATACTCGCGGGGACATACCCGACTATCAGATGTCTGCGTTCCTCATGGCCACTTATTTCGCCGGCATGACGGACCGGGAAGTCAGTACGCTGACCGACTGCATGATCCGTTCCGGAGAGACGGTGGATTTGTCATCAGTCAAAGGCGTCAAGGTGGACAAGCACTCGACGGGCGGGGTGGGGGACAAGACCAGCTTGATCGTAGCGCCGCTGGCCGCGGCAGCCGGCGTGATTGTGCCCATGATGTCGGGGCGCGCGCTGGGGCACACCGGGGGAACGCTGGACAAGCTGGAATCGATCCCCGGCCTTCGTACCGACCTCACCGTCGACCAGTTTCGTGAGCAATTGAACCGGATTGGGCTGGCTTTCATCGGGCAGTCGGATCAGGTGGCGCCAGCTGACGGCAAACTCTACTCGTTGCGCGACGTCACGGCGACCGTAGAGTCGATCCCGCTGCTCGCGTCTTCCATCATGTCGAAGAAGATAGCTGAGGGCCTGGACGCTCTGGTGCTCGATGTGAAAGTGGGCACGGGCGCGTTCATGAAGAAGCAGGTGGACGCGCGGCGGCTGGCGCAAATGATGGTAGGGATCGGGCGGCGCTTGGATAAGCGCGTGCAGGCCCTCATCACCGACATGAACCAGCCGCTGGGCTACGCGGTGGGCAATGCGCTCGAGGTAATGGAAGTTTCGCAGACGCTCATGAACCAGGGTCCGCCGGATTTGACGCGGCTGTGCCTGGAGCTGGCGGCGCGCATGATCCACCTGGCCAAGATCGTGCCCACCCTGGATGACGCGCGGCACGAGGCGGAAAACAAGCTGGTGGATGGCTCCGGCTACCGCAAATTCAAGCAGGTGATCGAGGCGCAGGGCGGCAATGCCCAGGCGCTGGATAAGTTTGAGCTGCTTCCGAACGCCACCGGCATGCGCGAAATTACCTCGCCGCGCGCGGGTTATGTGAGCGCCATCGACGCGGAGGATGTCGGGCAGGCATCCACTCTGATGGGCGCGGGGCGCAGCCGCAAGGAAGATCGCATCGATCCGGCGGTGGGCGTGATCCTGGAGGTCAAGACCGGCGACAAAGTTGATGCCGGCTCGGTGCTGTGCCGCCTCTACTACACCAGTGAAGAGAACGTGGAAGAAGCGGCCGGGATGGTGGAAGGCGCGTTCCGTGTCTCCTCGCAGAAAGCCGAAGAACGGGCCCTGATCCTGGAAGTCGTGGGGTAATGGGCCGTTTTACCGGCCTGCTGGGCATCCTCGCCATTCTGGCTGCGGCTTGTCTGTTCTCCACGCATCGCCGCGCGATTCCGCCACGCATCGTCCTCTGGGGGCTGGGGCTGCAATTCACCCTGGCGGTTCTGATCCTCAAAACTCCCTTCGCGAAAATCTTCGAAGTGATCGGCGTGGGCGTGAACGCCATGCTCAACTTCGCCGAAGCGGGCAGCAACTTCGTTTTCGGGCCGCTGGGGATCAAGAGCGGGCCATTCGGCGTGGTATTCGCCTTCCAGGTGCTGCCCATCGTGATCTTTATCGCGTCCTTTTTTTCGGTTCTGTATTACCTGGGCATCATGCCGGCCCTCGTGAAGGCCATGGCGGTCGTGATGCAGAAGGTGATGGGCGCGAGCGGCGCGGAATCGCTGAATGTCGCGGCCAGCATCTTCATGGGACAGACGGAGGCGCCGCTGACCATCAAGCCGTTCATCGCCGGCATGACGGAATCGGAGCTGTTCACCATCATGGTGAGCGGGATGGCGCATATTTCCGGCGCCGTAATGGCGGCGTACGTCAAGATCGCGGGCGTGGAGGTGCGGCACCTGCTGACCGCGGTGATCATGACCGCTCCCGCGACCATCATGCTGGCGAAAATGTTCGTGCCCGAGGTGGAGAAGCCCGCCACGGCGGGCCGCGTGGACGTGCGGGTTGAGAAGACGGCGGTAAACGTGATCGATGCCGCGGCGCAGGGCGCGGGCGACGGGCTGCACTTGGCGCTCAACATCGCAGGCATGCTGATTGCGTTTCTGGCGTTGATCGCCATGATCAACGGCATCCTCGGCTGGGGCCGCACCATGCCGGGCTTTGGCTGGCTGCCGGCGACCCTTCAGCAGATTTTTGCGTGGCTGTTCGCGCCGGTGGCGTGGCTGATGGGCGTGGCCTGGAACGACTGCGCCACTATCGGCAACCTTCTGGGCACGCGCCTGGTGCTGAACGAATTTGTCGCGTTTCTCCAGTTGGGACCGCTGAAAGCGCAGCTCGCGCCGCGCTCGTTCACTATCGCCACCTACGCGCTTTGCGGCTTCGCTAACTTCAGCTCCATCGCCATCCAGATCGGCGGCATCGGCGCGATTGCGCCCAATCGCAAATCGGATCTGGCGCGCCTCGGATTAAAATCGGTGGCGGTAGGCTCTATGGCGAACTTCATGTCGGCCTGCATCGCGGGAATGCTGGTGTGATCGCCGCCGCTGCACGGTGGATTGCGGAGCGGACGAAGCTGCGGCCGCGCGTAGCGGTGGTGTTGGGGAGCGGCCTGGGTGGCTTTGCCGACGAATTGTCCGGGCGCGAGGAGTTCGCGTACTCCTCGATCCCGAACTGGCCGGCATCAACCGCCGTGGGCCACGCCGGCAAGCTGGTGCTCGGTTCGCTGGGGCCGCTCGAGATCGCAGTGATGTCCGGCCGCGCGCATTTGTATGAAGGCTATTCGCCGTGGCAGGTCACATTCGGCATTCGGGTCCTGGGGAAGCTGGGCGTGCGCGCTTTTGTGTTCACCAACGCCGCGGGGGGCATCAACACCACATTCGAGCGCGGTGCGCTGGTCCTGATTTCCGACCACATCAACTTGCAGGGATCGAATCCGCTGGTGGGGCCGAATGATGATTCGCTTGGGCCGCGCTTTCCCGACATGACCGAGGCGTATGCGCCCGCGTATCGCGAAACTGCCAGGAAGGTGGCGCAGGACCTCGGAATCCGGCTGAGCGAAGGCGTGTACGCGGCGGTGCTCGGGCCAAGCTACGAGACGCCGGCTGAGATCCGATACCTGCGCGCGATCGGCGCGGACATGGTTGGGATGTCGACCGCGCCCGAGGTGATCGCGGCGAATCAAATGGGCGCGAGGTGTCTCGGGATCTCTTGCGTGACGAACATGGCGGCCGGCATTTTGCCGCAAAAGATCAGTCACGAAGAAGTGCTCGAAACGGGCGCGGCGGTGCGCGGCACGCTGGTGAAACTGTTGAAGGCGCTGCTGCCGAGGCTGGATGTTTAGATGGACGCGCTGATCGAAGCGGCTCTGCAAGCCCGCGAGAACGCCCACGCGCCGTACTCGAAATTCAAAGTCGGCGCTGCGCTCGAAGACGAGACAGGACGCATTCACACCGGCTGCAACGTCGAGAACGCGACTTACGGGCTGACCATTTGCGCCGAGCGCGTGGCGGTATTCAAAGCTGTTTCCGAAAGTGCGCGAAAGTTCCGGCGGATCGCCGTCGCTGCCGATACCGACGCCCTCACGCCTCCTTGCGGAGCTTGCCGGCAGATCCTGTGGGAGTTTTGCGGAGACATCGAAGTGATCCTGGCGAATCCGCGCGGCAAAACCGAAACGCTGCGCCTGCGCGATCTTTTCCCGAGGCCGTTCGATGCTTCGTATCTGTAGCCTGCTGGTTCTAGTCGCGTGGAGCGCGTGGGCCGCGCCGGTCGATTGGATCTGGAGCGCGCGCTACGTCATCACCATGGATGGGCAGCGCCGCGTCATCGAGAATGGCGCGGTGGCGATTCGCGGCGAGCGCATCATCGCGGCCGGCGCCCGGAGCGAAATCGACCGAGACTATCAGGGCAACCAGCGCCTCGATCGCTCGGAAGCCATTATCGCCCCGGGGCTCATCAATACTCACGGACACGCGCCCATGGTGCTGCTGCGCGGCATCGCCGACGATCTGCGCTTGCAGGAATGGCTCGAGAAGTACATCTTCCCTGCCGAGGCGCGTAATGTCACGCCGGACTTCGTGCGGTGGGGAACGCGGCTGGCGTGTCTTGAAATGCTGCTCGGTGGCACCACAACGTTCACCGACATGTATTACTTCGAGGACGCGATCGCCGAAACGGCCAAGGAGTGCGGCATGCGTGGCGTGCTGGGCGAGACCATCATCGGGTTTCCTTCGCCGGATGCGAAAACGCCCGCCGACGCCTTGCGGTTCACGGAAAAATTTCTGGCGCGTTTTCACAGCGACCCGCTGATCGCGCCCGCGGTCGCCCCGCACGCCATCTTCACTAACTCGGACGAAACGCTGCGGTCGTGCCGCGCGCTCGCCAACCGTTACTCGGCGCCGCTGCTGATTCATCTCTCCGAAACCAAACGCGAGAATGACGAGACGCTGGCCAAGCGCGGCAAGACGCCCACGGCCGCCCTGGATGAGCTCGGCGTCTTCAACGGCCGGACGCTCGCCGCGCACGCGGTCTGGGCGAATGATGCGGATTTGCAGATTCTGCGCGCGCGTCACGTGGGCATCGCGCACTGCCCGTCGAGCAACATGAAGCTCGCGAGTGGCGCCGCGCCGGTCGTGAGAATGCTGGCGCTCGATGTGGCCGTCGGCTTGGGCACCGATGGCCCGGCCGGCAGCAACAACGACCTCGATATGTTCGAGGAAATGGACCTGGCTTCGAAGCTGCAAAAGCTGGTCACGAGCGATCCCGAGGTGCTGCCCGCGCGCCAGGCGCTCGAAATGGCGACCATCCGCGGGGCGGCCGCGCTGGGGATGGAAAAGGAGATCGGCTCGATCGAATCGGGCAAGCGCGCCGACATCATCACCGTCCGCCTCGACCGCGCCAACGCCGTGCCGCTCTACGATGTCTATTCGCAGATGGTCTATGCGCTCAAGGCGTCGGACATTCGCGACGTGATGGTCAACGGGCACCTGGTGGTGAGTGATGCGCGGCCGCTGACCATCGATGCCGGCCAGGTGCTGGCCAAGGCGGAAGAATACGGACGTAAGGTGAGGGCGTCGTTAAAGCAATAACACGGAAAGGCCTCGGTGTACCGCTCGAACATTCCTCACACCCGCTGTTTGCGCTTCTCCGCCAGGTTGAATTTCTCGTACCAGGTGGATTCCGCGCCCCCGCCGTAGCGCGAGATCACCACTTCGACCAGGTACGGCTTGCCGTCGCGCGTCGCGGTGACGCCGCGCTTGAGCGCCGCTTCGAGACCGGATCCCGCGGTGACGCGCTCGCCCTTCACGCCCTGGCTTTCGGCCAGCTTAACGAAGTCGATGTCGGGATCGCCCAAGTACATGCCGGCGTAATGCCCGGTCTTGTGCATCTTGCCTTTGTAGCCGTCGTACGCGTGGCGCACGGTCTGGTAATTGTGGTTGTTCCAAACGACGGTCAGGACCGGGATGCCATAGCGCACCTGGGTCCAGAATCCCGACGCGCTGTACATCACCGAGCCGTCGCCGATCGAGCAGATCACCTGCCGGTCGGGAGCCGCGAGTTTCGCGCCGGTGGCCGCGCCAATGCCCCAGCCGAGGCTCGCGCCCGTGTTGCCCAGCCACATGGGTTCGTTCTCGCGAAATCCGAACGGGAAGGCATCGTACTTGGCGGTAAGGTTCTCGCTCACGACGATGGCGTTGGGGTCGATGACGCGCGCCAGCGTCGCGCCAAGCTCGTCGGGATGAATCGGATTGCGGCCGAAATTCTGGCGCGCGTCGGCATCGGCCTTGGCGCGCATGGCGGCACTCAGCCAACGCACTTCCTCCGACCGCGCCGTGCCGAATCGAGCAAGGCGGTCTTTCGTGAGCAGTGATTCGACCGCGGCCCGCAGATCGGCGAGCGCTTCCTTTACATCGCCCACGAGCGCGAGATCTGTAGGGCTGGTGCGGCCCATGGCGGCGGTGTCGATGCCGATGCGGATCACGCGCGCGCCGGCAGGCTCAATCGACCTGATGGGCGACGTCGCCATGGCGCGCCCCCCGAAATCCTGGGCGCCGATCACGATCGCCAGATCGACGCCGCGCTTGACGTACTCGGATTGCGGGTCGTACCCGCCCAGATAGTGCGGATGTTTGACCGGGAAGCTGCGGAACGCGGCGCTGCCCAGCGCCACCGGCAAGCCGAGTTTCTCCGAAAATTCCAGCAGTTCCGCTTGCGCACCGGACTTCCAGACTTCGTCGCCGGGCACCAGTAACGGACGCTTCGATTCCACCAGCATGCGGGCCGCTTCTTCGACGGCCGCCGCCGAGGGTCTCACCCGCTCCCGCAGCAGGAATCGTTCCGCGGGCAGAATCTGCGCCTTCACGCCCTTGGTCTCGAGCGCGTAGTTCGCCATCGCCATGTACACCGGGCCGCCGGGCTCGGTGGCCGCAACTTTGAACGCGCGCCGCAGCACCAGCGGCAGACTCTCGGCGTTGCGGACTTCCCAGGAGATCTTGGTAAACTGCCGGACAATTTCTTTTTGGCTGAAGCCAGGCCGCGGCGCGAGAACCACATCATCCCCCCACAGCTCGTTATCCAGCAGACCCGCGGTTACAACCAGCGCCGAGCCGTCGCGGCTGGCGTTATAAAGCTGGCCGGCCATCTGCGCCGTTCCGGCCACCACATGCACGTTGACGAACGCCGGTCTGCGGCTCACGCGGTGGTAGCCATCGGCCATCGACACCACGATGCCTTCGTGCAATCCCATGATGAGCTGCATCCCGGGCGTGTCGGTGAAGGCGTCGTAAAATCCGACCTCGAAAGAGCCGGGATTTGTGAACAGGTACTCGGCGCCCGCGGCTTTGGCCTGCGCCACCACCAGTTCGCCGCCCGTGCCTTCAATGGTGCCCCCAGGGCCCGCGTCCGGATGAACGGCGGCGCGCTCGGACGCATCCAGCGGCTCCAGAAAGGCTTTGGCGGCCGCGAGAGTGAAGCCCATGCCGGCCATTCGCTGCACGAACCCGCGGCGCCCGAGGTCACGGTCGAGATATCCTCGAATCAGCTCCTGCATGATCCCCACAATACTGCACGGCAAGCTCTGGCACAATGACAGAGATGGCGTCCGTCGCGCGCTCCGTCCAGAACGTTCCGCACTCGCGCATTCGCGAGCTGGCCGAAGTTGCCATGTCCATGGACGGCGTGCTGCGGCTGTACTTCGGCGAGTCCAACCTGCCCACGCCAGACTACATCAAGCATGCCGCCATCCAGGCGCTTAACGACGGCTACACGTTTTACACCGAGAACGCCGGCCTGCCATCGCTGCGCCGCGCCATCGCCCGTCACTATCAGAAATTGCACGGCGTAGATCTGGACCCCGAAAGCGAAATCGTCATCACCGCGTCGGGCGTGCAGGCGTTGAACGTAAGCCTGCGGGCGATGCTCGATCCCGGCGATGAGGCGCTGGTGCTGACGCCGGCCTGGCCCAACGGTTCGTCGATCGTCGCCATGGCGAACGCGGTAGCGAAACAGATTGCGCACCCGCTGTGCGGCGATCGCTACCAGATCGATTTCGACGCCCTCGAGGCCGCCGCGGGGCCGCGTACGCGCCTGCTGCTCTACACTTCGCCGTCAAATCCGCTGGGCTGGGTGGCCACCGAAGACGATCAGCAACGATTGCTCGACTTTTGCCGTGCGCGCGACATGTGGCTGGTGGCCGACGAAGTCTACGACCGGCTCTACTACGCCGGGGCAACCCTGGGCACGCCCGTGCCCTCGATTCTCCGCAAAGCCACGCGTGATGATGCCGTCGCCGTAGTCCATTCGTTTTCGAAAAGCTATTGCATGACCGGATGGCGCGTCGGCTGGCTCATCGCGCGGCGCGATCTCGGCCTGAAAGCCACGCAACTGAACGAGTTCATCATCTCGCACGCGCCCAGCTTCGCCCAGAAGGCCGCGGAAACCGCGCTTGCGTCTGGAGAGGCAGAGCTGTCGGCCATGCTCCAGCGCCTGAAAGAAAATCGCGATTTCTGCCTGGCTGCACTTCGCGAGATGACGGGCGTGACCGTCCCCGAGCCCGATGGCGCCTTCTACCTGTTCCCGAAAATCGCGGAGTTGACCGATTCGTTCGAGTTCTGCCGCCGTCTGTTGATGGAAACCAGGGTCGGCCTCGCGCCGGGCGTGGCGTTTGGCCAGGGTGGCGAAGGCTCGGTGCGTATCTGCTACGCGGCCGACCGCTCCATTCTGGAGCCCGCCATGGAACGGCTCGCGCGCTATTTGCGAAGTGAGCGCAGCGTTTAGAAGAACTGCAGTACCAGCGGCGTGACGCGGCTTCCCTGATCCTGGCAGTCCGCGTATTCCAGCCGGTAGGCGGGCTCGATCTCTCTCACCACAGCGGGGATTTTCTGCACGTCGTCGGGCAGGTGCTCGGAGGAGATCGACATGTGGGGCCGGAAATGGTTCAGGGTCGCGCGAGCTCCTTTGAGGGCGTTCTTCTCCGCGCCCTCGATGTCCATCTTGATGAAGTCCACGCGTGGGAGCTTGAGTTCCGCCACCAGTTCGTCGATCGTCGTAAGCGGCACCCGAACTGAGCTCTTGTGACTCACTTCCAGGACCACGCTGTTCTCTCCTGCGTTATGCTCGTTCACCGACAGGTTCAGGAAATCATCGTGATCCCAGACGCCTTTCGGGTAAACGATCACGCGCCTCTGCGCGATTTCCGGCGCGAGGTTCCGTCGCAGGCATTCCAGCGTAGCCGGCGCCGGTTCGATCGCCACCACCAGGCGCGCTCCGGCGGCCAGCGCGGTTTTGGTGAACATCCCGATATTGGCCCCGCAGTCTAGAACGATGTCGCCGGGTTGCACCCCTCGGGCTCCCTTGCCGTAAATCTTCATTTCCTGTTCCGCCAGAAGAAACGGCAGGATGTCGTCGCCTTTAGCCGTCCAGATCTGCCCGTTCGCCGTGTCCCATAGCTCGAAGCCCGCGGGATCGCGCCTTGCCAGGTGCGTGGTCTGCTGGAAGTACTTCCTCAGGTTGAATTGCTTCTTGGCGTTGTCGAAACTCTGTAAGGTACCGTCGAGCGAACACCCGCTGTGACCGATCGCGGACAATGCGAGCAGCCGGGCCGGCGACTTCACGGCCAGCAGGAACAGCGCGTCCACCGCGACGAACAGAATGAGCACGATCTTGATTACGCGAGCAAGTTGCATAAATGCCGGTTTGGGGCCCCCTTTCGATTCTGGTTAGGGCTACACGGCCAGTCAACGCTGCATTTGGATAGCAAATCCGGCCTAAATCCGATCGCGCCCGGCCAACGTACTTTCATTAGATATGCGTGTCTCCCTTTGCTGGTTGGCGGCGTGCTGCGCCTCGCTTTGGGCCCAGAATGCGGTGTTCGACCGTCTGCCCTCGGCTCGGCGCGTCCCCACCGACGAGCGCATCGCCTCTTACCAGAGGCTTGCCGGCGCCGATCCGGAAGACCTGCATTCCCAGAATCTGCTGGCCGGCGCATACATCCAGAAGATGCGGGAGACCACCGATTTCGGCTACATCGACCGCGCCGACAAGCTGGTGCTCCACGTTCTGAGCGTCGAGCCTGCCAATTATGAAGCGCTGCGGCTGCGCAGCGAGATCGGGCTCGAGCGGCACCGGTTCCGGGAGGTCGCTGAGTTTTCCCGCCAGATGATCAGGATCGCGCCGGACGATGCCTGGAACTGGGGCACGCTGGGCGATGCGCTCATGGAACTCGGCCAGTACGACGGCGCCGCCGGCGCTTACCAGAAGATGGTCACTCTGCGGCCGAACCAGTCAAGCTACAACCGCGCGTCCTATTACCGCTGGGTGACGGGCGATGCCGAGGGAGCCATCGCGATCATGCAGCAGGCTATCGCGGCCGGGAGTCCTTCACCGGAGAATACCGCCTGGTGCCTGAATGATCTGGGCAACCTGTACTTCAAAACCGGCCGGCTGGCCGATGCCGAGCAGGCTTACCGCTCGGCGCTGCGCACATTTGCGGGCTACTACCCGGCGCACGCGGGCCTGGGCCGCGTCCAGACGGCGCAGGGGAAATTCGACGACGCCATTCATAGCTTCGAGCGCGCGCAAGCCGCCGTGCCGATGCCGGAATACTCCGCCGCGCTTGCGGGCCTCTATGAGCGTGCCGGCAAGAGAACCGAAGCTCGCCGCCAAATGGAATTGCTGGATGTGATCGACAAAATGGCTCGAGCCAATCAGGAAAAGACCAACCGCAATCTGGCGATGGTGTTTGCCGACCAGGACCGCAACCTCGAGCGCGCGCTCGATCTCGCCGAAGCCGAGCTCGGGGTGCGCGGCGACGTCTACACGTACGACGCGCTGGCCTGGGCGCTGTACAAGAACGGCAAGCTCGTCGAGGCCGCACGCGCCGCCGGGCAGGCGCTGCAGTTCGGAACGCCGGAGCCCACCTTCTACTACCACGCCGGCATGATCGCGCACGCGCTAGGGAACAAAGCCGAGGCGGCGAAATACCTGGAGCACGCTCTGGCGCTGAATCCAGCCTTCGACACGCGCCATGCGGAGCTCGCCCGCACTACCCTGCTGGCCGCCCGCACACATTAGCCCGCGTTCTGTAGTACTATGCGCCTTGCGTAAGGGGAGGCGCAGTTCATGGTTAAAGGTTTTCGCGACTTTCTAATGAAGCATTCGATAGTGGCCCTGGCGATCGGCTTCATCATGGGCGCCGCCACCGGGAAGGTTGTCTCGTCGCTCGTGGCCGACGTCATCATGCCGTTCATCAGCCTGGTGCTGCCGGGTGGCGAGTGGCGCTCGGCCCAGGCCGTATTGAGTAGCCACACCGGCGCCGATGGCAAAGAAGTCATCAATGCCGTCCATTACGGCAACTTTTTCGGCAATATCATCGACTTTGTCGTGATTGCGCTGGTGGTTTACCTGATCACGAAAGCGCTCATCAAGGAAGCGCCCGCCGCTCCTTCGAAAAAATGCCCGCGCTGCACCGAATCCATCGCCGTTGAGGCGACCAAGTGCAAGTTCTGCACGGCGGACATAGGATAGGTATCGCGAAACACCCAGCGGAAAACCGTCGCGGCTACTTGGGCGAAGTGATCTGCACTTCCGCCACCAGGTTCTGCCAGTCTGGAAGTTCGTAGACCTTGAGCTTGGTGTTGAGCTGCGCGCTTACTTCTTTGGCTTCGTACGCCCCGAGCGACGGCACTTTGAAGGAAAACGTCCCCACGGCTTCCTCGTCGGATTTGGCGGTGCGGGCCCACAGGTTCACGTTGGCGGCCAGGTCGGAAATCTCGGCTCCGGAATGGTTCACCACCACGAAGCGCACCTCCGCTTTCTTTCTGGGATCTTCGATCAGGCGCATCCCCACAACATCCACATACTTCTGCAGCATGTTGGTCTGGGCGTTTGATCCGCCGGGAGCGCCCGCCTTCTCCAGTGTATTCGGCGCGTTGGCAGAGGCTGCGCCGGAGCCCGAGAAGTGCTTGATGCCGAAAAATACGCCGGCGCCGACCGCCAGAAACAGCACGGCGAACACGATACTCATCAGCCATGGTGGAAGCGTGATGCCGCTCGCCGGCGGCGGTGGCCCATAGGCAGGCTGCGGGTAAGCCGGCGGCTGTGGATAAGCCGGCGCCTGCGCGTAAGGCGGCGGTGGCGGATAGGTCGGCGCTTGCCCATAAGGTGGCGCCGCTGCGTAAGGCGGTGGCGGAGGCGCGCCCACGCCGGGAGCGCTTTGCCCCGGTGGCGGCGCTGCACCTTGGCCTGTCGGCTTACCCGCGCAATTCGGGCATTCATTGTAGGCCGGCGGGACTTCACGGCCGCACTGCGGGCAGATCCAGGTGAACATGTCTACTTATAATCTAACGCGAACCACGCCCACCCGGTTGCCGTTTTAAGATCACACCCGGCCTCGCGCCGGTGTGCTGGCCGTGGTCGAGTACTACTTGGCCGTTTACAATTACAAACTCCACCCCCGTCGCGTACTGGTGCGGTTTTTCGAAAGTGGCATGGTCGATGATGCGTCCCGCTTCGAAAACCGTGACATCGGCCATCATGCCGGGACGCAAAAGGCCCCGGTCGAAAGCGCCGATCTTTGTGGCGTTGGCCGAGGTCATCTTGCGGATAGCCTCTTCGAGCGTCAACACTTTCTCCTCGCGCACGTAGCGCCCCAGAATGCGCGGGAACGTTCCGTAGTACCGCGGATGTGGATGTCCGGCCGCTAGCGGCCCCTCAGTCGCCACCGCCGTTCCGTCCGACCCGATCGACACGAACGGCTGCTTCAGGGCGTAGCGCATGTCTTCCTCCGAGTGGTGGAAATAGACTGTCGGCACCGAGCCGCCGTTGGCCTCCAGCAGGTCGAAGAGCACGTCCAACGGCGGTTTGCCCACGGCTTCGATCACCTGGTTCATGCGCATGCCCTCGAATTTCTTGTATTGCGGATTCGAAAGCGAGACCAGCAGCATGCCCTCCCACCCGCCGGTCGCGGTGTAGTGGTCATACCAGTTCGAGCCCGGGATGCCGTGCAGAATTTCGTTTTCGATGCGCTGGCGCAGCGCGGGATCTTTCAACCGGCGGATCATCGCCTCGGCGCTGCCCTCGTGCGCCCAAGGCGGGATGATGCTCGCCAGATCGTTCTGCCCGGCGCGGTAGGGATACACGTTGGCCTGAACCTGCACGCCTTGTTCGCGGGCGCGCGCGATGGTCGCCACGAGCTCCGGCATCTGGCCCCACATGGTGTGCTCGGCGATCTTGAGG
>JACXTT010002268.1_pt1 | contig 30704 bp, 30 predicted proteins | sample 9270951 | NCBI WGS metagenome assembly JACXTT01 (sample SAMN15532306, study PRJNA645909) | rock metagenome | isolation source: weathered quartz diorite | place: Puerto Rico | collected 2017-06-21 | reverse complement strand
TCGTCCCCAGCGACAGAGTCGTCGAGCTGCTCACGCCGGATGTTTCCACGGTCAGATCCACGAGATAGCTGCCGTGGCGAAACGTAAGGCGCTTGATGACCTGCGTGCCGGTCTCCGGGTCCGTATACGAGAAGCCGATCTCGCCGGTAGGCCGTTCCTCGCCGAGGCTGAGGTCCTTTCCGGAGACCGCATACAAGCCCCTCGCCAGCCGCTCCTGCAACTTGGCATCGGGGACCTCCACCGTCAGCGGCGGGATGAGCGCGTTCCCCTTGTCAGCGGCGGGCACGAGCTGGATGGGCTTGGGCTGCCTGGGGTCCGTGTTCAAATACCGCTTGAGCTCCCAGTGCTTGACCACCCCGCCGCGGTTCGAGAGGACAACCTTCACCAAATCGGTCTCGACCGTCACCTCCTGTTCGCGCTCGCCGACCAGAGCCGGGGCCGGCAGCGTCACGCTCGCCGTTACGGCAGACTGGACCGGCGCGGCAATCTGAGCCGGTGAGGGCAATGCGGGAGTGGCCGTCGCGGTGTCCTTTTTCTTCGCGACGGGTGCAGCCGGCACCGGCCGTCTCGCAACCCCCATCTTCTCCAAGAGATAGGGGTAGAGCACGATGACCGCCATCGAGAGGACAAGGAAGAGGATGATGCGCTTTTCCATCTATGGACTCGTCAGCGAACCGGCAGCACCGGATCGTAGCCGCCGCGATGGAACGGATGGCATTTCAGCAGGCGTCGCGCCGCCATCCCCAGCCCTCGCAGGAGGCCATGGCGCTCCAGCGCCTCACGCGCGTAAGCCGAGCATGTGGGCGCATACCCGCAGCAGGGCGGGCCCAGCGGCGAGAGCCACTGCTGATAGAAGACGATCAGCGCGACAGCGATCCGAGTCATCGTGAATTCTCCGCGGCCGCCAAGTGCGCCCGTTTCAGGACGGTCTGCCAGCTCGCGCGCAGGCGCCCCGCGGGCTCGGTCACGGATTCCCGCTTCGGCAACACCAGCAGATCCAGCCCGGGCGGGACCAGCCGCAAGCTCAGCCGGCCCAGCTCGCGAAACCGCCGCTTGGCGCGGTTACGCGCCACCGCCCCTCCGAGTTTCTTTCCCACGACCACGCCCACCCGCGTGCGGGCCAGATCATTTCGGCGGTAGAGCAGGGTGAAGAGCGGGCACGAGGTCCGCTTCCCTTCCTTGAAAACCAGCCGGATGTCGGCGCTGTTGCGAAGGAAGTGCTGTGCGCGAGTGGAGCGGGGGGGAGCCACCGATCCAGATCAGACGGTCAGCTTGTGCCGTCCCTTGGCCCTGCGGCGCGCCAACGTCCGTCGGCCGCCCTTCGTTTTCATCCGTTCGAGAAACCCGTGAGTGCGTTTCCGCGCCTTGTTCGAGGATTGCCGCATCGTGGCGGACATTGGTCTGACTCCTTGTTCCGGTTATGAGGTGAAGTGCCGCGTCATTATAAGGGTGGTGTCGGAGGGTGTCAATCAGCCTAACAGCTCGTTGATCGCGGCCAGCAATTCGGGCGGGTGAATCGGTTTCTGAAACGTGCGCTTGGCGCCCAGGATCCTAGAGACATCGAAGAAGAACTCGCGTCGATCCTCCTTATCCGAACCGGAGACAGCGATGATCTTCGCCTCGGGAAAGTCCCGTTTCAATTCATTGATGACGTGCATGCCGTCCTTCGCCGGCATCATGATGTCGGTAATGATCAGGTCCGTCGGCCGTTTCCGGTAGAGCGCCAGGCCCTGGACGCCGTCTTCGGCCACCACCACCGTATGCCCCGCTTCCTTGAGGATCTGCGCAAGCATCACGCGTGAAACTTCTTCGTCTTCAATGATCAGAATCCTGGCCATACGGTCCCCTGTGTCCGGGCGATCACCCGCCCTCGTCGGGCGCGCCGCCGGATCGGGCGAGGTCGTCGATTTTGATCCTCTCCGGGTTGAGCTTCTTGGCCGCCTTGGTCATGTGGTCGAGGGCTTCATCAAAGGACAACGGCTCGGCCTCCTTCGGCCGGAAGCGGACGGGGTTGATGCGCGCGACCACGAAGCTCTTGAGATAAGGGCTCGTCAACCCTCTGGCTTTCAAGGCTTCGACCTTCTGCACCACCAGATCATCCAGCGCGAGCACCGTTTTCGCACGCGTCCGGCGGGTCTCCATTGCCGATCGCAACGAGCCCTTCAGGAACTGGTCGACCCGTTTCAACACAGGGTTGTAGGCGCCGCCGCTGAAGCGCGGCCGTTCCTCATAGCACAGGCCGAGGGTGATGAACGCGGGCTCCTCGAACTCCAGCGCGTAGGTCTCTTCCGTGGCGCTGTCTAGCCGCGCCAGCTCCTTGTACATGCGGATGACCTCCAACGCCTTCTCCCGGAGATTGTGGGCCTTCTCGGTATTCAGCGCGAGTATCTGATAGGCCGCGGCGGCTTCCGGCACCACGATCGCGGTGATGCTCTTCGCGCCCAACGTCCGCATCGCCGACAACCGGTGGTACCCGTTCGGCGTCCAGTACTTGGCCGGTTGGCCGTCGTGCGCGCGGACCGCGATGATCGGGTCGAGAAAGCGCCCGAGTTTGCTGATCACGGCCTCGAGCCTGCGCACGTGCGTGTCCGAGAGATTGCGCTGGTAGGGCGTGGGCTCGACCTTCTCGATCGGCAACGCGGCCAGAACGACCCAGCGGCCGCCGTAGGGTTCTCGGTACACGGCGAGCACCTTTCCACCGTCCCCCTCGATCACGCGGTGCAGGTCGGCGACCTCGCCCGGCGGCGGCGCCGCCTGCAGTTCCGTCGCCGACAACCCCGTCGAAGCCCCCGCCGGCTTCCGCCGCCGACGCCCGGCAGAGCCGGTTTTCATCTTATGTGGTTTCTTTTCAGCCATTGTCGACCTTGTTGAAGAGCGCTCGAATCTTTTCGACCCGCGTGCGGTTCACGCCCAGGTCGGAGCGCCCCACGCGCGAGGCCGAACGGACGTGGATTTGCTTGCCGGCAAGATCGAACAGGAACTCCACGTCGTCCACAAACCGGAAGAGCCGGCTGCGAAACTCAATGTGCCAGTATGCATCCTCTTCGACAACGAAGGTGGCATTGCCGGCCGCCAGCACGGCCTGTCGGAGCCGGGCCTTGGCCGGCGTCAGCTCGCCGGTCCAACTCAGCGGTGGCACGCGATGATGCGCGTCCTCTTCCGCCAGCGACGAAACACAGTTGGGCGATGCGGGACAAGGTTTCAGCGCGCGCGGCATCCACCAACGTTACACGAGAATCCCGCCGCACGCCAGCCCCCGTCGAGGATCGCGTGATTCTCTCTCCGTGATTGTTTATAATGAGGGCTGTCCGAACGGCGGGATCCGCTGTGAACAGCCACGCAGGAGACGCGTAGATGACCTTCCAAGAGTTTCTCAAGCAGTTGCCGCTCTTCAAGGATCTGGCCGACGAGGAAATCGACCAGATCGCGCCTGTCTGCCGTCTGGTTGAGGGAAAGGCTGATGACCACCTGATCAAAGAAGGTCTGCCTTCTCGGTCCATTTTCTTCCTCCTCGCAGGGAAGGCCGTCGTCATCAAAGGCGTGGATCAGTCGAAGCACTCGGTGATCGGGGAAGTCCAGAAGGGGACGATCATCGGCGAGCTGTCTCTCTACGACAACACCGTCGCGTCCGCCACCGTCCGGGCCACGGAATCCTTCAAAGTGCTGGCGATCGACAGCGCGAAGTTCACGCAGTTGATGGAGAGCAACCACAGCCTCGGCTACAAGATCTTCAAGAAGCTGGCCCGTAACACCAGCCGCCGCCTGAAAATGGTCTCGGGCGAACACGCAGAGTGCCTTGTCGTCCCGGACGACTCCGCCCAATAAAAAGCCCCTGAGTCCCGAGACCCAGGGGCCGTGATGGTGGAGGCGAGGGGAGTTGAACCCCTGTCCGAAGACCGTCAGCGAAGGGCTTCTACATGCATAGCCGGCGATTTGGGGTTTCGCTTCCGTCCACGCCCTCCGGCAGGCTTAGAACGGTCGCTAGCCCAGTGCATCTCGCCCGCCGCCGCTGAGCACCAGCGTCAGGCCAGCCCGCCATCGTCGCCTCATCCCCCACGCGGGCTCCAGGAGAGAGACGTCACCGCTTAATTAAGCAGCGAGTGCCAGTTCTTGGTTGGCAGTTATTGTTTCCGGACTTTTACGAGTTCCCGGAGCTCGGCATGCCGCCCTGGCGTCATGATCCCCGTCGAAGCCGGTCGCCCCCTTTCGTTGATTTTGCTCTCATTACGGTACCATCCCTCTTGCCGGCATTCAAGGTCGGCTATATTCGCCCCTTCGTCCGCTCCCCTTTGCGATGCCCCCGCCCCAACAGGAACACCGCGAACTCCCGCGCCCCCCGCATGCGTTGCTCCAGCGGCCCCTTCTTGATCTCCTCGTTCTTCAGGTGCTGCTCGAACTTCTCCAGCGCCTGTCCCATGAACTCCTCGAAGAGCGAATTGTCAAAGAGCGTCCTCATTTTCATGGCGGCTCCTTCTTCTTGACGGTTTCGCGGTCCGGTACTACGATACGCCCATGGCTAAGCGCCCCAGCCTGAACCCGTTGCCGGACATCCTTTCCCGGTTCCTCAAAACACACGGCATGGCAATCCATATGCTGGAATTCAAGCTTCGGCAGCACTGGCCCGAGATCGTCGGCGAACATGTCGCGCGCCACACATGGCCGGACTCCGTCCGGCACCGCAAGCTCTATCTGGTGGCCGAGAACTCCGTCTGGCTCCAGCAACTCCTCTTCCTCAAGCCGGAGCTGCTCGCCAAGATCAACAGCGCCGCGGACGGCGAGGCGCTCACCGATATCATCCTGAGGGTCGGGACCGTGCCCGTCCCAGTCGCCTGTGAAGGCCCTTCGCCTCGTCTTGCTTCCCCTGAACAGGAAGAGAGCGTCAACAGGGAGACCCGCGCCGCGATCGAGGCGACGGTGCAAACGGTCGCCGATCCTGATCTCCAGGCGCGCCTGAAGGCGCTCTTCGCGAAATCCGCGACCTAACTACCGCCGAGTTTGCCCTGAAAGAGAACTTTCGTGCCCACCGCGCCGAACTCCTGATCGGCTGTGAGCCAATATGTCCCTCGCACGCCGCGCTCGAAGCTGGACCTCGATAAGGGATCCGCTCCGCTCAGGTACTCTTTGAGCGAAGACTCTTCCGCCAGGCCGGCATTGTCGAAGACGTAGATGGTCACGCGCTGGTAGCGGCCGGCGGGATCACCGGGCGTCGTCGGCTTGATCTTGAGGTGGGCGAATCCGTTCCGATTCCCATGGCCCGCAACCTGAAAACGGACCAGCAGGGCTTCGATCTCGGGGGTTGTCGTGCGAGGCGGGACGTTGACGGTCACATTCTCACCGTTCTGAGCTATGACGCTGTACGGCGGGATGGACCGGTCCGGCGCGGTCAGGATCATCCCGACCACGGTGATGACGATCAGCCCGATGCAGAGCGTGAGCGCGGTCTTGACGAGAGGATCGAGCGGCTTCTGGGGCTGCTCAGCCTCCATTATCCTGGGCCGGAGGACCGGACTCGTCTCCATTGCCGACGGCAACGCCGTTGTCCGCAGGCTCGCCCGAAGATTCGGCCAGCTTGGCCACGCCCACGACACGATCCGTCTCCTCCATATCGATCAGCCGCACCCCTTGCGCGTTCCGGCCGATCTCGCGCACGTCGTCCACTTTGGTGCGGAGAATCTTGCCCTCGGCTGTCATCACCATGATCTCGTCCCCGTCGCGAACCTGATGGAATGAGACCGCGGGGCCGTTCTTGTCGGTCACCTTGACGCTGATGATGCCCCTCCCGGCCCGGCCTTGGAGGCGGTACTCGCTCACCAAGGTCCGCTTTCCATAGCCGCCCTCCGTGACCGTGAGGATAGAAGCGGTCGAGTCCGGGGTGATCGTCTCCATCCCGATCACGTAGTTACCTTCGTCCAGACTGATGCCGCGCACGCCGTGGGCGGTGCGGCCCATCGGCCGGACGTCATCTTCCTTGAAGCGGATGACAATGCCGTGCCGCGTGCCGAGCAGGATCTCCCGCTGGCCGTCGGTGATCTCCACACCGATTAGCTTGTCGCCCTCGTCCAGCGTGAGCGCGATGATGCCGCCCTGGCGGGGATTGCCGTAAGCCGACAGTTCGGTCTTCTTGATGACGCCCTGCCGCGTGGCCATGACGACGTAGCGGTCTTCGCGGAACTCCGCGACGGGCAAGGTGGCCGTCACCTTTTCGTCCCCGGCGAGCGCCAGCAGATTGACCATCGCCTTGCCCTTGGCGGCGCGGCCGGCCTCGGGAATCTCGTGCACCTTCAGCCAATACACCTTGCCCGCGTCGGTGAAGAACAGGAGATAGTCATGCGTCGAGGCCGTGAACAGCGTCTCGACGAAGTCCTCTTCCTTGATTCCCATTCCGATCTTGCCCTTACCGCCGCGTCGCTGAGCCCGGTAAAGCGAGACGGGGTTGCGCTTGATGTAGCCGGTGTGGGAGACGGTCACCACCACCTCTTCCTGCGCGATCAGGTCCTCGACGTTGATCTCCGCTTCTTCTGGGACAATCTGCGTGCGCCGTTCGTCCTTGTATTCCTCTTTGATGGCCAGGAGCTCGTCCTTGATGATCTGCCGGACCAACGCCTCGGACCCCAGGACGGACTTGAGGTAGGCGACGCGCTTGATGATCTCCTCGTACTCCTGCGTCAGCTTCTCCCGTTCCAATTGCGTCAGCCGCTGCAGCTTCATGTCCAGGATGGCGTTGGCCTGGATCTCCGACAGGGTGAACTGCCGCATCAAACCGCCGCGCGCCTCCTCCGGCGAGCGCGACCGCTTGATGAGCGCGATCACGGCGTCCAAGTTGTCCAACGCGATCTTGAGGCCTTCCAGGATGTGGGCCCGCTCTTCGGCCTTGCGCAAATCGAACGCCGTCCGGCGTAGCACGACCTCGCGCCGGTGCTCGATGAAGGCCTCCAGGATCTGCTTGAGATTCAGGACCTCCGGCCGGTTGTGGACCAGCGCCAGCATGATCACGCCGAACGTGGACTGCATCGGCGTGTGCTTGTAGAGATTGTTGAGCAGCACGAGGGGGATTTCCCCCTTCTTGAGTTCGATCACGATCCGCATCCCATCGCGGTCCGACTCGTCCCGCAGGTCCGCGACTCCTTCGATGCGCTTATCCTGGATCAGCTCGGCGATCTTCTCGATCAGCCGGGCCTTGTTGACCTGATAGGGGATCTCCGTGACGATGATCCGATCGCGGTCGGTGCGCTCGTCGGTTTCAATGCTCGCCTTGGCCCGCAGCGTGAGGAGCCCGCGGCCGGTAGTGTACGCGTCCTTGATGCCCTGTGTGCCGTAGATGTACCCGGCGGTGGGGAAGTCCGGGCCTGGGATGACCTCCATCAGTTCGTCGATCGTGGTATCGGGGTTGCCAATAAGCTTGATGAGACCGGCAACAACTTCGACGAGGTTGTGGGTCGGAATGTTCGTCGCGTAGCCGACCGCGATCCCGCCGGCGCCGTTGACGAGAAGGTTCGGCGCCTTGGCCGGCAAAACCATCGGTTCCATGCGCGACTCGTCGTAATTGGGGCGGAAATCGACGGTCTCCTTGTCGATGTCCGCCAGCATCTCCTCGGCGAGCTTGGTCAGCCGCGCCTCGGTGTACCGCATGGCGGCCGGCGGATCGCCGTCCACCGAGCCGAAGTTGCCCTGGCCGTCCGCCAGGCAATAGCGCATGTTGAAGTCCTGCGCCATGCGGACCAGTGTGTCGTAGATCGCCGTATCGCCGTGGGGGTGGTAGTTCCCCATGATCTCGCCGACGATCTTGGCCGACTTGCGGTAAGCCCGGTTGTGGACCAGGCCCATCTCGTTCATGCCGTAGAGGATCCGGCGATGGACCGGCTTCAGCCCGTCCCGGACGTCCGGCAGGGCCCGCCCCACGATCACGCTCATCGCGTAATCGAGGTAGGACGAGCGCATCTCGTCCTCGATGGCGATCTGCGTCAGTCTTTCGTCAACCGGCATCCGCTACCTCCTACACATCGAGATTCCGCACCTCGAGGGCGTGCTGCTGGATGAAATCCCGCCGCGGCGCGACCTCGTCGCCCATGAGGATGGAGAAGATGTCCTCGACCCCGGCAAAGTCTTCGAGTTTGACCTGGAGCAGCATGCGGGTCTCCGGGTTCATCGTGGTCTCCCAGAGCTGCCCCGGGTTCATTTCGCCGAGACCCTTGTAGCGCTGGAGGCTGCTCCCCTTTTTGCCGACCTCCAGGATCGAGCGAACCAGCTCGCCTGTGCTGGAGAACTCGGTCGCCTTCTCCTCGGCTTTGACCTTGTACGGCGGGCGCCCCAGACCGATCGCAATAGGCGCCAGTCTCTGCAGCGCGCGGAAATCCGCCGAGCCGACGAGCTCATGCGTGACCTCCAGGCTGTGGGCGCGTCCGTTCGTCTGCGCCCGGCAGGCAACCTTGTTGGACTCATGTTCTTCGTCCGGGACGATCTCAAGGTCCACATTGGCCTTGGGGTAGATGGTCGCCAAGGTCTTCTTGACGCTGGCGATCACCTTCTTGAGAGCCGTCGCGTTCCGGAGGAGATCGCGGTCAAGGCCCGGTTCCTCGACGAAGGCGCGCAAGATCCCGGCTTCGTGCTGCTTGCGGCCGAACCGGGCGAGGAGCCCTTCGTACTCGATAAGCTTCTTGAGCACCGGCAGCAGGCGACGACCGGTCACGTAGGCCTGCCCGCTCTCGAGGTAGACTTCAACGGCTTCGACTGCCAGATCGGCCAGGTATTCGTTGAGGGCGTTTTCATCCTTGAGGTATTTCTCCGCCTTGCCCTTCTTGACCTTGAAGAGCGGCGGCTGGGCGATGTAGATGTAGCCGCGCTCGATGAGTTCGTGCATCTGCCGGTAGAGGAAGGTGAGCAGCAGCGTCCGGATGTGGCTGCCGTCCACGTCCGCGTCGGTCATCAGGATGATCTTGTGGTAGCGGGCGCGGTCGATGTCGAAGTCGTCCTTGCTCTTCTCGCCTTCTTCGCGCGGGCGGCCGATGCCGGTCCCGAGCGCCTGGATCAGCACGCGGATCTCCTCGCTAGAGAGCATCTTGTCGAACCGCGCCTTCTCCACGTTGAGGATCTTGCCCTTGAGCGGCAGGATGGCCTGGAACTTCCGGTCGCGCCCCTGCTTGGCGGAGCCTCCGGCCGAGTCACCTTCCACGATGAACAGTTCGCTGTGCGCTGGGTCGCGCTCCGAGCAATCGGCCAGTTTCCCTGGAAGCGAACCGCCTTCCAGCGCGCTTTTGCGGCGGATCAGTTCCTTGGCCTTGCGGGCCGCTTCCCGGGCCCGCGCCGCGTCGACGGCCTTCCCGATGATCTTGCGGGCGACGGGCGGATTTTCTTCGAAATACGCACCGAGGGCTTCGTTGACCGCCGTCTCCACGATGCCCTTGACCTCGCTGTTGCCCAGCTTGGCCTTGGTCTGGCCCTCGAACTGCGGATTGCGCAGCTTCACGCTGATGACGGCAGTGAGCCCCTCGCGCACGTCGTCGCCCGTGAGGGACTCCGTCTCCTTCTTGAACAAGTCGTTCGCGTTGGCGTAGTTGTTGATCGTCCGGGTCAGCGCCGCCTTGAAGCCGACGAGGTGGGTGCCGCCCTCCCGCGTGTTAATGTTATTGGCGAAGGAGAACATGTTCTCGGCATAGGCGTCGTTGTACTGGAGGGCCACCTCCATGATCATGTCGCTCTTCTCAACGCTAATGTAGATGGGCTTGTGCAGCGGCGTCTTGGCCTCGTTCAGGTGTTCGACGAACGAGACGATCCCGCCTTTGTAGCGGAAGACCTGCTCCTTCTCCTTGCGCTCGTCCTTGAGCGAAATCTCCAGGCCCTTGTTCAAGAAGGCCAGCTCGCGCAGGCGCTGGGCCAGGATGTCAAAACTGAACTCCGTCGCCTCGAAGACCTCGTGGTCCGGCTTGAAGGTGATCTTCGTCCCGCGTTTCTTGGTCTTGCCGGTGTCCTTCAGGGGAGCCGTGGGCTTGCCGCGCTCGTACCGTTGCTCAAAGACCTGGCTGTCCTGCCAGATCTCCATTTCGAGCCACTCCGAGAGCGCGTTGACGACCGAGATGCCCACGCCGTGGAGGCCGCCGGAGACGGTGTAGGCGCCCTGCTCGAACTTCCCGCCGGCGTGGAGCATGGTCAGGGCGACTTCCGCGGCCGACTTCTTCTGCGTCGAGTGCATGCCGGTTGGGATGCCCCGGCCGTTGTCCACTACCGTGACGCTGCCGTCGATATGGATCGTGACCTCGATCGTCTCGCCGAAGCCAGCCATGTGCTCGTCGACGCTGTTGTCCACCACCTCGTACACGAGATGATGCAGCCCGTCCGGGCCGGTGCTCCCGATGTACATGGCGGGACGCTTCCGGACGGCGTCGAGGCCTTCCAGCACCTTGATCTGATCGGCGTCGTACGAGTCGCGCTGCCCGTTCTCGGCTTTGGGACCCTCTTCGGGTTCTTCTTCGGGTCTTGGCTCTTTTATAGCCATAGTCCTCCCTTTATTGAACGGTCCTTAGATCTTCATCGGCATGACGACGCACAGGAACCCAAGGTCTCCCTCCGAGCGCAGCACGCAGGGGCTCAAGGGGCTGCTGATCTCCAGGTTGACCGCGTCGCCGTCCATCACCGCCAGCGCGTCGAGAAGGTACCGAGCGTTGAAGCCGGTCGTCAGGCTCTCCCCGCGGTACTGCGCGGGCAGATCCTCGGTGGCTTCTCCGACGTCGGGATTGCTGGTGTGCAGCGTGATCGAGCCGTTCTGGAGGATCACCTTGACCGCGTTGGTCTTGTCCTTGGAGAGCACGGCGACGCGCCGCAACGCGCTTTCCAGCGCGGCCCGCTCGATCGAGGCCTTCTTGGCGCTCTCCTTGGGGATGACCTGCTGGTAGTTGGGGTACGTCCCTTCCATCACCCGCGAGGTCAGGAACAGCCCGCTTTTCTGGAAGGTGACGAGGTTCTTCGTGAAGCCCAACAGCGGCTCGCCCTCCTCCTCCTCCAGCAGACGCCGCATCTCCTGCGCCGCCTTGCGCGGAATGATGGCCTTGATCTCCTTGGGCAGATCTGTACCCGCGTTCTGGGTTAAGTCGCTTTCGGCGATCGCCAGTCGGTGCCCGTCGGTGCCGACCAGCTTCAGCGTGACTTTCTTCTCCGAGGAATGCAGCGTGATCAGAAGGCCGTTGAGGATGTAGCGCGCGTCGTTGTCGCCGACCGCGAAAAGGGTCTTGCGGATCAGGGACGAGAGCCCGCTGCCGGGAATGGCCACCCGCCCTTCGCGTTCGATCGTGGGCAGCGCGGGGAATTCGGCGGCCGCCATGCCGACGACCTTGAACTGACTCCGGCCGGCCTGGATTTGCACCCAGTTATTCTCCTGCGTTGTGAGGGTGATCTCGCCGTCCGCCACCTCTTTCAGGAGCTCGTAGAGCTTGCGGGCGGAGAGCGACACGCTGCCGGCCTGCTGGACATCGGCCTTGTAATGTCCACGGACTCCGATCTCGAGGTCCGTCGCGACCAATTCGATCCCGTCCTGCTTCGTCTCCAGCAGGATGTTGGAGAGGACCGGCATGGTATTGCGCTTCTCCACAATTCCCTGGACGCGTTGCAGCCCGGTCAACAACTCGTCCCGGGCAATCCTGATCTTCATCGGCCTCCCTCCTTCTGACCTAGGCACCAGTGATCTGGCGCTTCAGTTCCTCGAGCGTTCCGAGCAGGCTGGGATCGCTCTGCTTGGCCTTCTCGATTTGCTTGCATGCGTGCATGACGGTGGTATGGTCCTTGCCCCCGAAGTGCCGCGCGATCTCCGGATAGGACTGCTGCGTGATCTCCCGGCACAGGAACATCGCGATCTGTCGCGGGTGGACCAGCACCCTGGTCCGGCGCTTCGACTTCATCTCGGAAATCTTGATGTGAAATTTCTCGGCCACTATCTCTTGTACGGCGTCCAGGGTGATCACGCGCTTTCTCTCGTTGATCAGCTCCTTGAGCACGTTCTGCGCCATCTCGAGCGTGATGGTCTGCCCCGTCAGCTGTGCGTAGGCGCCCAGCCTGACCAGCGAGCCTTCCAGCTCCCGGATGTTCGCCTTGATGTTGTTAGCCACGAAGTGCGCAACGTCGTTCGGGATCGCGATGCCTTCCCGGTCGGCCTTGTCCTGAAGGATGGCAATCCGTGCCTCCAGCGGGTACGGCTGAATGTCGGCGACCAGCCCCCATTCCAATCGCGAGCGGAGACGCTCCTCCATTTCGGGCATGTCCTTGGGGTAGCGATCGCTTGACACCACGATCTGCTTGCGGGCCTCATAGAGACTATTGAAGGTGTGAAAAAATTCTTCCTGGGTCGCCTGCTTACCGGCGATGAATTGAACGTCATCTACGAGGAGCATGTCGATGTTGCGATAGCGCCGGCGAACGTCGATCATCTTATCGTAGCGGATGCCGTTGATGACTTCGTTGGTGAACTGCTCCGAGGTGACGTAAGCGATTCGGAGGTCGGAATGCTCCAAGACAAAATTGCCGATGGCATGCATCAGATGCGTCTTGCCCAGGCCTACTCCGCCGTATATCAGCAACGGGTTGTACGCAGTCGCCGGCGATTCGGCGACCTTGAGACAGGCTGCCCGAACCAGCTGGTTGTTCGAAGCAGCCACAAAAGTTGAGAACATATACCGGGGATTCAGCTGCGTCGGCCTTTTGCCGCGCGTGGAAACCGCGACAGGTGCGCGTTCGATTGTCCCTCGCGAGGGCTCCTTGCCCTGCGCATCCGGCGCTGAAATGGTATAGGCCACTCTCAAATCCCTCTTTTCAGCTACTTGCCCGAGTACCTCTTCCAAAATCGCTTGGTAATGGTCCCGTATCCAGTCGCGGAAGAACCGATTCGGCACACGAATAGTCGCTTCATAATCACTTATATTTTCAATGGATATGTCCTTGAACCAGGTGTCATACACGTCCTTGGACACTCGCTCTTTGAGTATCCCTGTGCTGGCCTGCCATAGAACCGTGGTGTCCACCGCAAATCCTCAATTTTTAAGAAGTCCACAAGTCTTTCCACACCTGTGGATAATCACTACTTACTGGTTGTCGCTCTCCCCCCTGCGTCCGCGCTCCAAACTCCCTGTTCCCAGATCATCTGCAGGATATCCTCCGCTCACACGATAAGGCGTCCACCATGACACCTATGACACACGAACATCCGATGTTGTTACATCTCTTTCCTTTTTCTCTCTTGTGGCCTATACCCACAACCATTACTACGTCTCTTTTCTCCTACTCTATTTCTTTGCCATACAACTCGAAAGAGAAGAGCCCCACCATCACCACGTAATGACCTGATCGGCCTTAAACAGCATGTCGACCAAGCGGTCGTAAGAAATACTGTCTCTACTCTGGGAAGAGTCATTGTTTTCCGTCACGCGATAGAGTGTGCACTTTGGCAAGGCCGGTGGTTCCTCAACATGTGGCAGGAGAACAACCACAGGAGGTGATGTCTGGGAGGACGCTTGTGCGGACAGCATTTGAAGGGCCGCTGGGCTGACCGGAGATTTAAGCAAGTGCAGTGTCATTTGTTGAGCCTATGAGAAGATAAGGGCATGGTCTGCAGTCTCCAGCGCGGTAGAGATTTCAGATGGGCGGATGGGGTTAGTCACGCAGTCCTGTATGTAACGGGGAGGGGTTTTTGCATCAGTGGAAATTGAAAACGGACAGCCCCACTCGATGAAAACCGGAAGGTGTTTCTCGAGGATTTCACCGTCGACAATATCATCGGTATTCTCAGACAGAAGAAAAGGAGCGAGCCCGGTCAAGATTATGCGAAGGTCCTTCCCTTCATTGTGAGAGCCAAGACCCAGAGCAATACGAAGAGCCTCAACTGCGCGATGACTTTTCATAGGGTCCACGCCTATGAGAATCACTATCTTCGGAGAAGGACGTTCCACAAACAAACATCAATTCAAGGCCACAAAACGATCGCAGGAAGAAACAATGTTTGAAAGGACCACAAGCCCGCAATAGGTGGCCTTCTCTTCTTTGCGCGGGACGCCATGTTGTTGGGCGCCATAGGCACAGGCGAATAACTTTAGGCCGGAGTCGCGCAATGGTTGAAAGCGGGGGTCATCAACGGCAAGGACGCCTTCATCGATCAGATAGAGGTAGACGTCGGCGCCCGCCTTAAGAGCGGCGCTGGAGAGACCGATTGCCGTGGATAGATTGGGGTTCGCCGGGCCTGTGGATAGAAGAATACCTAAGGCTCTTTTTTTCATCTCGAATTCACAGGATGTAGAGGCTCGTAACTAAGCAAGATACAAAGGGATTTTATGACCTGAACCACGAGGTGAAATGTACCATAAACGCCCGCCTCGAGTCAACGAAAAAAACAGGCGCGGGCCTGAAAGTTTGGGTGTGCGAACTATGTAGGGGGTTACGCCTGGTTCTTGTTGCCGAGGCAGGTTTTAAATTCCACGAGAGAGAGGGTGAGATCCCTACGTTCCGGGAGATAGCGGACGGTGAGGGACGAGGAAGCCGCGTCGAAGTGCTTGATGGCCCAAAGGATGCCTGCCGTTTCAGCGGATTTTAACTGCCTCCCAACGTCGTCTGTGTCAAGATTAGTTTCAATGCAGAGCCCTTCGTTTCGTAGTTGCTCGGCCTGTTGTTGGAGGATAACAGCATTTACACCTTCATTAATGAGCAGGACCGGAGACGTTGCGGTCACGGCTGCGCCCGACTCGCGTTCCTGTAGAAGAGCCAGGATCCGCTCGAACCCGAGCGAGCACCCGACGGCCGGAATTTTCTTGCCGGCGAATGTTCCGATCAGGTCGTCATAACGGCCACCGCCGAGGATGGCAGACGGGTAACCTACAACGACCGCTTCGAAGATAGGGCCGGTGTAATAGTCCATCCCGCGAACGAGGATTGGATCAAAAACGATAGAGGAGTGTTCGTTCATCTGGACAACGGAACCAAGAATCCCCATTAAATCATTGTGAACATTCTCAAGGTCCGCATAAACCGAAGTGTTTTTAAACTCGTGAAGGATCTTGTCAAAAAACTCATAAGGAGCAGAAGCTCCTTCTACTTTTCGTATCGGGTCAGCATCACGGACAAAAGCCTCCACCTTTTTTGAGATCGCGGGGCTCGCAGACAGTGTTTTTCTTATTTCGTCACAGAGCTGACCCAGCGAGAGCTTGTCGAGCTTATCAAGCACAATTGCAAGGGGGCCGATCACCTCCGGAGCCACGCCAAACCCCCGCAGCAAGAGGGGCAAGAGCCGCTTGTGACTCAGACGGAACCGGTATTGCCCCAGGTTCAGTTCTTTGAGCACACGCTCCGTTGCCGTGATGATTTCTACCTCATAAGCCCAAGAGGCTCCGCCGACGACATCGATGTCGCATTGATAAAATTCGCGAAAGCGCCCTTTTTGCGGACGGTCCGCGCGCCAGACCGGCGCGATGTGGTAGCGGCGAAAGACCTTGGGCAACTTCCCCTGGTTGGATGCTACGAAGCGGGCGAGCGGCACGGTGAGGTCGTAGCGAAGACCGTAGTCTGCTAACTCGGCGTCTTTCGCCTGGGCCAGCTTCTCGCCCCGCTTCAGGATCTTGAACAGGAGCTTCTCGTTTTCTCCGCCGCCCTTGCCGAGCAGGACCGTGAGGTCTTCCATGGCGGGGGTGTCGATCGGAAGGTAACCGTAGAGCCGGTAGACCGAGCTGATGGTCTCCATAAGCCGCTGGCGGAGCAGCGTGTCCTGAGGCAGCCAGTCGCGCATGCCGGTGGGGGGGCCGATCGAGGACATTGGTGCGTATCCTAGCCGCTTCTCGAACGGCTATCAAGCAGTCAGGTGGAAGGCTTCCTTGATGCCGGTGAGGACGAACTGGACGGCGATGGCCGCTAGGATGAGCCCCATGACACGAGTGAAGACACGCATCCCGGTTTCCTTCAACAGACGGGTGATCGGGGTCGCGCTACGCAGAGCGAGGAAGGCAATCAACGCATTGAGGGCAATAGCCAGCAAGATGATGCCGAACATTGGGAGGACAGAAGGAGATTTTGACGCCTGGCCAGTGAGGGCGATCACGCTGGAAATCGTGCCGGGCCCGCTCAGCAGGGGAATGGCCAGCGGAATGATGGCGATGTCCTCCCGCTTCGCTCCTTCGGCGTCTTCTTCCGGCGTGTGGCGCACCCGCGCCGGCTTGGCCTCCATCATGTCGAAGGCGATCTTCAGCAGGAGCAGTCCCGCAACGATGCGGAATGCCTCGATCGTGACGCCGAAAAACCTGAAGATCAGATTCCCGCAGAGCGCAAAGACTACCAGCACGCCGAAAACGACCAGGGCGGCCCGGGTGACCATCGCCGCGCGTTCGGTTTCGGAATTGTGCGGCGTGATAGAGAGGAAAATCGGGACGTTGCCGATCGGGTCGAGCGTCACGAAGAGCGAGACGAAGGCGGTGACGAAAAAAGCGAACAGGGAATCCATCAGCGGCCCGCCGGCCCGGTCTTGCCGAATGCCCTCCGTGGGTCTTCGGCCGACAGCTTCGCGAGTTCCCTGTATAGCTCGCGCTCGCGGGGCCCCACGGTCTTCGGAGCGGTCAGGACAAGACGAACATAGAGATCACCGCGCGTGCCGTTTCGCCTGGGCAGACCTTTGCCGCGCAGGCGCAGGCGCTGGCCGGGCTGGCTTCCGGCCGGGACGCGTAGCGACACGGGGCCATCCAAGGTAGGCACCATGACCTCCTCTCCCAGCACCGCCTCCCAGGGCAGCAAAGGCAGGTCCATCTGGAGATCGTCCGGCGCGTCCTCGAGCAGCACGTAGAATTGGTGAGGCCGCAGGCTGATCTTTAGGTACAGATCCCCGGGCTGGGCCGCCCGTCCGTTTGTCGCGCCTTGGCCTTTGAGCCTGATGCGCTCTCCCGGCCGCAGGCCTTGCGGCAGGGTGATGTCAAGCTCCTTGGGGCGCAGATGGCCGGATGCGTCCCGCGCCGTGAGCGTCACACGCCGGGTGCCCCCCTGGGCGAGCTCTTCCAGGGACAGCGCCAGTTCCGCCTCAAGGTCGGACCCCCTCTCGGGGCCGCTCCGCATGTGCTCTCCCGTCTCCCAGCGAGCTCCGTCTCCGGCGAACGGTCCTCCCCGCCCCCCGAAGATGGCTTCGAAGAAGTCGCTGAAGCCTCCGGTAAAGCCCTCGCTCGTCGTCCATCCGCCGCTGTGTCCGCTGCCGGGCGGCGGCGTGAAATCCATGCCTTCTTTCCAGCGCGAGCCGAGGCGGTTGTACTTCTTGCGCTTCTCCGGATCGCCCAGGACCTCGTAGGCCTCGTTGATCTCCTTGAATTTCTCCTCCGAGGTTTTCTTCTTCGCCGGGGCCGTCTGCAGGTCCGGATGATACTGGCGCGCCAACTTCCGATAGGCGTCCTTGATCGCTTTCTCGGTGGCGTCGCGCGAAACGCCCAGAACCTCGTAGTAGTCTTTAAATTTCACGCCCATGGTTCTCAGAGTAATCATCGCGCGGGCTTTTGTCCAGCCGCCGTCGGGTTGTGCGTCTGAAGCCTGTCTGCTATAGTGCGCGCCATGCTTGCGGTGATCACCGGCGGCTCCCGCGGCATCGGGGAAAGTTACGCGCGGCAGCTGGCCGCGCGGGGCTATGCGCTGCACCTCGTAGCCCGCGATGCCGGGCGGCTGGCGCGGCTTGCGGGCGATCTGCGGGCGCGTCACGGAGTCGCGGTCGAGGAGATCGTGCTCGATCTGGCCCAACCGGATGGAGCCGAGCGTCTCTATGCGGAGGTCCGCCGCAGACGGACGGAGGCCGTGGAGCTGCTGGTCAACAACGCGGGATTCGGGTTCTATGGGGAGTTCGCAGACATGCCGATGCCGCGCATCCAGGACATGCTCGCGTTGCATCTGTCGACGTTCACGAAACTGGTCCGCCTGTTTCTGCCGGAGATGCGGGAACGCCGGCGCGGCGCCATCATCAACGTGTCATCGGTCGCCGGCCTGATGCCGTTGCCGTATCTTTCCCTCTATGCCGCGACAAAGGCCTTCATGGTGAGCTTGGGCGAGGGCATCGGACGGGAAGCCCGCCCATACGGGGTGCTGGTGCAGACCTGCTGTCCCGGCTATACCGAAACCGAGTTTCACAAGACGGCCGGCTCGAAAGAATACCATAGGCCGGGAGACCAGCAGACGGCGGACGAGGTCGTGGCCGAGTCGCTGGCCGCGCTGGATCGGGGCAGGGAACTGGTCGTCACCGGGTGGCGCAACCGGCTGCTCACGCGGCTCCAGCAGCTGGCGCCCCGTCGCCTGGTCCTGTGGGCCGCCGAGCGGGTGTTGCGTCCATCATGAAAGAGCGCGTCGCCAAGGCCATAGAACACGCCTTCGAGAAGTTCCTCTGGAACAGCCGGTTCATCGTGCTCCTGGCCGTCGTCTCCAGCATGATCTCCTCCGTGATCCTCTTCGTGGTCGCCACCTTCGACGTCTTCGAGCTGATCAGCAAGGTCTTCGCGTATGTGACCTTGCCGGGCGGCGAGCGGACGCCGGCTGCCTACGAGGCGTTCCACGGCAACGTGGTGGGGCACATCATCGGCGCGATTGACGATTATCTGCTGGCGACGGTCCTGTTCATCTTCGCGTTGGGCCTGTACGAGCTCTTCATCAGCAAGATCGACGAGGCGGAAGCCGAAGCGGAAGCCAGCTCGCGCATTCTGCTGATCCACAGCCTGGACGACCTCAAGGACCGGTTGGCCAAGGTCGTCCTGATGATCCTCATCGTGACCTTCTTCAAGAACGTCATCCACACCACCTTCGAAGATCCGCTGAACATTCTTTACCTCGGGGTCGGCATCCTGTTCGTCGCGCTCGCGCTCTTCTTCACGCACAAAGGCGGCGAGGCCAAGGGCAAAAGCTCCGAGCACGGATGATCCTTCCCTCCCTCCCGCTAAAATTGCTGCTGGCGGCGGCGATCACGGTGACCGCCGGGTGCGCACCCGACCAACGTCATCCTTTTCACCGGGAAAGCGCGCCGGCTATCACCGGCAATCCTGCCACAGATCCCACGCTTCCGCCCCGGCTCGGCCGCCCCGGCCGCCTCCTGCTCCAATGCGACGCTCAGGCCGATCTGGGCTCCGTGCGTTGGGACGTGTATGCCTCCGCGCAGGACTTCGATGAAGGCAGGCAAAGTTTCTTTCTCAAGCGGACGGACCCGGCAGGGGGTGAAAACCTCTACCCGTTGCACGGGCATTTTCTTAGCGGAGGCCAGTCCGGCATCTTTATGGTCCACGACGGCAAGGGCGTCAGGCAGGAACAGGGGGACACCTTCCGCATCGACCAGAGCGTCAATATGGGCGTGCTCTTCTTCCGTGCGACCGGAGACGGAGTCAGGGCCACCCTCGACGTTTTCGCGGAAGAGAAAATAGGGGAAACGTCCGGGGCAGCCGGTCCAATCCTTGCCGAACGCGCCTGCCGCTGGGGAACAAGTGTGAGCCGGCTCCCTTCGCGTGCGGAGCACGTGAGGATGCAGCCCAACAGCGGGGCGACTCCTCCCAGCCATTGGCTCCGGGAATCCGATAAGACGTTGCTCACCTGCAGCGGCAAAGCGGCTGAGGGCGCGTACCGGTTTGAGCTGCTGGGCTCGAAGATCTGGCCTGGCCATCTCGGGTTTCTTGTCGTGCGCGCGCCGGGGGAAGACACGCTGGTCGGCTACAATGTTCACTTGCTGGCCGGGCCTGCGTGGTTGCTGATCCACGCGCACAGTTACCCGCATCGCACGCGGGCCCGCGCGCTCGACACGATGGAAGAAACGGAGACCGTGATCGGAGGGTTGCTACTGGTCAAGACGGGGAGCGGCTACACAGGGTGGGCCGGCCTCGCCGGCTCGGCCGCCGATCCCTACAACATTTCATTCTCGCAGGAAGCGACAGTCGCAGACTACGCCGCGACCGGCCACGCCATCGCCCCTCCGCTCGAGGTCACTTGCCGATAGGCGGGATTTCGCGGCCGGTGGCGTCGCGGCTCTGCTCCCACGGGACGAGCGGGTACGTGATCTCGTCGTAGCCGCTGTTCATACCCTCCGCGTCTGAAGCGACAACCCGGAGGGTCAGGCGCTCCTTGCCTTTCAGCGAGCGAGGGATCGTGTAGTCGCCCAGGAAAATGCCCTTCGGCCCCTGGTGGAAGAAATCGAACTTGCCGATTACCCGCTCGTCGCTCCGCATCTCTCCATACAGAGACATCTTCCGTGAATCCCAATTGCCGTACGGTTCGACGATGCAGTCGCACATCATTCTGACCGTAGCCCGGACCGTCACGCCGTCGCCGATCCCCAAGGGCCGGTCGGGCGTCGGCGTTTCGATCTGGACGATCATTCCGTAGAGTTGCAGGACGATGCCGTCCCCGGTGATCGGCTTGCCGGGATAGAGGAGGACCGTCTTGCTGGCACGCCGTTTCGCCGGTGGATATTTCAACGGACCTTCGCCGATCACCTCGACGACGGTGGGTTTGGACAGAGTGAGTTCGGCTGTGAACGAGGCGGAATCCTTGGTGCTGTATATCTGTTCCGTGGGAAGGCGGGGGGTTTGCATGATGGCCCGCAGGTCGCCGCTTGAACCCGTCTGCGTCCCCGAGGCCAGAATGGCGCCCGTCGCCACGTCCCGAATCGTGACGACAGCCCCCCCGACGGTATCACCCAGAGGCATCCCGTGGTTGCCGACGACACGAACGATCACCGTGGTCGGGACCCCGTTCCCCTGGGGCGGCGACTCGGTCGACCGGACGACGCCCACGCTGCAGAAAAAAGCGATGACCGCTGCAATGAGACCCAGGGAACGTTTCATTTCGATGCGTATCTTACCAAAATCCGGACTGCCGTGGTCAGGGCTGGCGCGGGACCGCCGGAATGAACATTTCGTTGGTGTTGCTGAAGGATCCGCCGGGCGTGGGGCCGCCGCTCAGGACGTAGACGCGTCCCTCTACGACGGCCGAGCCCAGCCCGTGACGGGCAGTCGGCATCGGCGCGTGCGTCGTCCAGGAATTGGAGACCGGGCGATAGGATTCATTTTCGTTGAAGGTTCCGGCCGGCGCCTCGCCGCCGAAAACGTGGATGCGATCGCCCACGACGGCGGCCGCGATCCCGCTCCGTGCCGTCGGCAGATCAGCCTTGCGGGTCCACCGGTCGGTCGCTGGATCGTATTCTTCGGTGACCGACAGGTTCTGGCTGTACTGGCGGTTGAGCCGCCCGCCGATCACGTAGAGCCGCTCGCCCACGACGGCCGCTGCGTGGTGGTCGCGGGCCGTGGGTAGCGGCGCACGGGCGGACCAGGTGTCGGTCGCCGGATCGTAGACTTCGTGTGCGCCGGTGTTGCCGTCCTGGTTGTAACCGCCGAGCGCGTGGAGCTTTCCGTCGAGCACTGCGACGGCCAGCGCTCCGCGCGGGGTGGGCATGGGTTTGCGGGCCGTCCACCGGTCGGCGCCGGGATCGTATTCGTGCACGGTGTTCAGGGGCGACCAAATAGACAGAAGCGAGTGTTCGAAGCCGCCGATAACGTAGATTCGGTCATTGACGACGCCGATCCCCGCGTGATGAAGGCCGCCGGGAAGCGGCGCGCGCACGCGCCAGCTATCGGCCTTTGGGTCATACTCCTCGACGGCCGGCGTGATGAAAGTCAGGCCCTCTTGGAATCCCCCGACCACGTAAATCTTACCCTTCACGGCGGCCGTGGCCACCTCGGTCCGCTTGGTCGGGGCCGGCGCCTTTACTACCCACTCTCCCTTGGACTGGGCGAACGCGAAGGAGGCGAGCGCAATGGTGACGAGGAACGCCGGCGTGAACGTACGACGCAGAGTGCTGCTCAACTCCCGAGCGCCTGATCCAGCTCGTAGATGAGGCCCTTCACCGCCTCTTCGAGCGCGACGGCGCGGACCTCTCCCGACGGGAACACGGCCTTGGTGGGATAAATGAAGGCGCTGCTTCGTCCCGGCGAGATGCGCGGATACCAGGGCCGTGCGTCCTCGTAGTCGGGCGCCAGGAGCCGGGCTTCGCCGTTGGCCGCGGCCGAGAACAGACTTTTGCCGCTGGCCAGGTCGAGGGCGACGAGGCTGACGGTGAAATAGCTGTCCGTCTGGGTGCCGACGGCTCTTCCGCCGCGGCCGTACTGGAGCCACGCGGGGCTCACGACCTCGATTCCTTTGGGCATGACGACGAGGACCTGTTGCACCTGGAAGGGCGCGCTGGCCTTGCGGATGCCTGCCAGGGTGTCTCCGTCCGCCGCCGCGACCGTCACAGCGCCGATGATTTCGAGGCGCTTGCCGGCCGGGAACTGGGCCTTGATTTTATCGGCCAGGGCGCGCTGAGCGGCTTCGGGCGGCGCGGCCGCATTCAACGGCTTCAGCCAGACGAGCCCTACTTTCGTCGGCTGCAGGCTTTTCGCGCTTTCGAGTGAAGGCGCGCCGGCAAGAAACGGGTTCGCGGGCGGCGGGTAGGCCTCCGGCATTGCGGCGCAGGCCGAGACAAAGAACATAAGTCCGACTGCCGACAAGATGCTTCGCAACAGAGTGGTATTCATGGCATCACCCCCTGTGATCTGGAAGGGACTCTTCATCGTAGCACACCTTAAAACGGCATGTCGTCATCGGTGAGCCCGAAGTGATGGCCGAGTTCATGGACCACGGTTTCCTGCACCTCGCGGACCACGTCTTCCTCGGTCTCGCACTGGCGCAGGATCGGCCCTCGGTAGATGTACACCCGGTCCGGCAGGTGGGCACCGGCATCGAAGAAGGAGTCGCCCTGGATGGAGCGGCCCCAGTAGAGCCCGAGCAACTCGCCCGACTCGTCAGGCTCAAGCCCGACCGCTTCCAGGGCTTCCGTGCTGGGCTCCTCCTGAACTTCGATCGCCACATTCTCAAGCCGGTGCCGGAATTCCTTGGGCAGGCCCTTGACCGCCTCGGCCACGAGCGCCTCGAAGTCCTGTCGTGAAAGCCAGCCGCCAGACATGGAATGAGAAGGGGAGGACTCCTTCGCGGAGCCCTCCCCTTTCGATGCAGCCGCTACGCGTTACTTCTTCCGCACTTGGATGCCGTGCGGGTCGGCCTTCTCTTTGGTGGCCGAATTGCCGTCCTTATCCTTTTCCTCGACCTTCCTGCTGATCGCGGCGATACCGACGAGACTCCCGCCTCTCCCGCCGCCCTCGACCTTGATGACGCCCACGCCCGGCGTGCTGCCAACCGCATTGTTGACGTCTTTATTGTTGCCGGTCAAAGGACTGGGGCCGCGCAGCGCGGCAAAGACGTAGCTGCCGTCCGGCGCGGCATCCATGAGGTCCGGCGCCGGGTCCTGACTGAGGGTCCCTGACAGGACGATCGTCCCGACTTTGATGTTTCCATTGCTGGTGTCATACGAGTCGATCAGGTTGAGATGCCGGTCGCCCGACCAGAGATACTTGTTGTTGAGACCGACCATGCCATGGGAATCGCCGCCGTCGCGTCCCCCGATCCGCTCCGGCACGTTTCCCTCCGGGAGGGAGCCGAGCCCGAAGGCATACACATCATGATTCAGGGGCGTGGCCGGCCATCCACCGCCTGAGTTCAGGTACATGGTGGATCCGATCTGGACGCCCCCGCACCCTGCCGGCCTTACAGCGTCTTTCGTCTGTGAGCTGGCGAGGGACAGAGGGCTTGCCGTAATGTCGAAGACGGCCAGGCCGCCGCCGCGCGGGGTGACGAAGACATACTGGCTCTTGTTCTCGATGATCGGACAGATCGGCGCCATGTCGGGAAGCTTGGCGCCCGATTCCAGGGGCGCCAGGGCCACGACGTCGGTGGCCGGATTGACCGTGAACTTCTTGTTGGCGTAGTCAGTCCAGATGCGGACGAGCTTCTTCTCGGCAATGTTCGCGCCGATGGCCAGCTTGCCGTTGGCCGCTGGGAAGGCCGCATGGGCGTTCTTGCCGAGGCTCACGCACCCGATCGGTGCACGGGAAGCTGCGTCCAGGAACACGACGTGGCCGCTGGCCACGTACGAGAGCAGCGCGTACTTCCCGTCCTTCGTGAAGAAGAGCATGTGCGGGCGCTTCGGATAGCCGCCGCCCGCCTCTTTGCAGGCCTCGTTGAACTTGTCGCCTAGGTCCACCGTTTCGGCTTTCGCGGCCTTTGCGTCCGCCGCCAGCGTGGCACCGTCGTAAATGTACAGAGTGCCGCCTCCGTCCTTCGAAGAGTCGGATTGATCGATCGCCCAGACCTCGTAGGGAGGGGCTGCAGCAGCCGGCGCGGCGGGAGCGTCGGCAGCCAAGACAGTGCTGGCCCCCAAGAGCAGGACCGAGAACGAAAGAAACCATATAACGAAAAGGCGTCTGGATATCATTGTGCGACCTCCCTGGTGCTGACTCTTTGGATTAATCCAAAAGTGGCAGGAGCCATCCCATATGCTTCGCTGTATAAGGGGGACGCGATGCATGCTCGAACTCCCGAGGGGTTGTATAGTAGTCGCATGGTCGGAACCTTGTCAACGGCGGGCCGGCGGCCTATTGGACGATGATCTCCGCGCGCATGTTGTGGCCCGGAAGGTCGCAAATGTAGGAAAACGTCCCGGAAGTTTTGGGGGTGAACCGCAACTCCGCTCTGCCGTGCGGGGGAATTAGGACACGGGCGAAACCGGTCTCGTTGAACTCGGGCGCGCCGTTTCCGCGCACCTGGACGTTGGTGCGCTGGAAGAGCAGCAGGGGCACGAAGGCGTGCAGGTCTTCGTCTTCGTTCCGGATGATTAGCGTGGCCGGCTTGCCGAGCCTCAGCGTGGTCGTCTCCGGCGTAAACGCTCGTTTGCTGGCGACGATCTCGACGGCGCCGGGCGTGCGATCCGTCGCTTCGGCGAACGGGTTGAACAGACTGGACAGCAACGCAAGGATGAAAATGGTCCGCCCCGGCATCATTTGGCTTTTGCGAAGATGCGGATCGGAGTGCCGCCGAGGCTGAACTTCTCGCGGAAGTAGTTTTCAAGATACCGCAGATAGGGCGCGCCGACGTCATCCGGGTGCCTGCAGAAAAGGACGAACGTGGGAGGCTTGGCGGCCACCTGGGTGATGTAGGCGGACTTCACCGGCTTGCCCTTGCGGATCGGCAGGGGGTTGGCTGCGATCGCCTCCTGGAAGATGCGGTTGAGCTGCGCCGTGGGCACGCGGTGGGCAAAGGCCTTCAGGGACTCATTGATGAGTGTGAAGATGCCCGTGACCGTCTTGAACTGGAGGGCCGAGCCGAACAGCACGGGCGCCCAGGTGAGGAATGAGAAGCGCCGGTGCAGCTCGGCCTCGTACTTCGCCCTGGCGTCTTCGTCGTCGGCCCGCCGGTCCCATTTGTTCACGAGGAGCACACAGGCGCGGCCCCCGCGCAGCGCCAATCCAGCGATTTTGGTGTCCTGCTCCGTGACTCCTTCGACGCCGTCCAGGATCAGGACGGCCAGGTCGGCCCGGCCGATCGCCCGCATGGCGCGCGCGACGCTGTAGCGCTCCACGCCCGGATCGATCTTGCCGCGCCGCCGGATCCCCGCGGTGTCGATGAAGAGGTACTCGTCCTTCTTGTAACGAACGAGTGTATCGATGGAGTCGCGCGTCGTGCCCGGCACGTCGCTGACGACGAGGCGGGTCTCGCCCAAGAGTGTATTGATGAAGGTGGATTTGCCGACGTTGGGCCGCCCCACGACGGCGACTTTAGGAATCTCCGTCGAGGCCGCGCCCTCCTCCGCGGCCGGGATCATGGGATAGAGCGCGTCCAGCAGTTCCGCGACGCCGGCGCCGTGCTCGGCGGAGAGCGGGAACAGCGGTTCCATCCCCAGTTCGTAAAAGTCCCCGATCAGCGGGTCGGATTTGGGGGTGTCGATCTTGTTGATCGCCGCGAATATGGGCTTGTTCACGCCGCGCAGCAGGTCGGTGATTGCCCGATCGACCGGCGTGAGGCCCTCGCGCCCGTCCATCAGGAAGATGAGCGCGTCGGCCTCCTTGATCGCGCGGCGCGACTGCTCGCGGATCAGCCCCAGCATCCGGTCCTCGGAGGACGGCATCAGGCCGCCGGTGTCGATCAACTGAAACCGCCGCCCCCGGTCTTCACACTCGGCGTAATGCCGGTCGCGCGTCACGCCGGGAAAGTCCTGGACGATGGCCTGCCGCCGGCCCAGGATGCGGTTGAACAGCGTGGACTTACCGACGTTCGGGCGACCGATGATGGCGACAGTGAACATAAATCAGAGTACCATGGGGCTCGGAGTGAGAACAACGGGCGCAGACCGGGTTCACTTGGATATAATGCCCCCATGAACTGGACCGCTATTGAAACCGTCCTCCTGGACATGGACGGGACGCTGCTTGACCGGGCCTTCGACGATCATTTCTATCTGGAGGCTCTGCCGGAGCGCTATGCCGCCGTCAGAGGGATGCCGGTGGACAAGGCCCGCGAGCGGCTGGTCTCGCTGTATCGCGCTGCGGAGGGCCGGCTGGATTGGACCGATCTCGACTATTGGACGCGCCAACTGGAGCTCGACGTGCCGGCCATCAAGGATGCGCTGCGGCACCGCATCGCGCCGCATCCAGACAGTCTCGAGTTTCTCGGCTTCCTGCGGGAGCGGAAGATCCCGGTGCACCTGGTTACGAACGCGCATCCCAAAACCCTGGCGATCAAGATGGAGAAGACCGGTCTCGACGTGCACCTCGGCCGGATGATCACAGCCTTCGACGTCGGCTGTCTCAAATCCAGAGTGGACTATTGGGTGAAATCAGAGGTGATCCTGGGATTCGATCCGGCCACCACGCTCTACGTGGACGACGACGAAGCCTCGCTGCTCTCGGCCGATGCGCATGGGATCAGGCACCTCGTTCACCGGTCAAAGTCCAGCTCCGCCTTGCCGCCCCAGGCATCCGCGAAGTACCGGTCCATCGAAACCTTCCACGCGCTGATGAAATAACTCTCACGGCAGGTCCATGCCGCGTTCATTTTCTTCAACCCGCGCACCGTAAGGCGGGAGCGTCGTGAGGCGGGGATCGTCCACGGGGCCACCGACCGTGAAGTGGTACAGCGACTGAAAAGTTAAATCTTTGAAGCCGAAGGTTTCGTGCACCGGGTCGTCGAAGAAGCAGCCGATGCCGGTCGCGCGGACGCCGGCCGCTTCCGCCTCGAGATACAGCACCTGCCCGATCACACCGCTTTCCCAGAACAGCCGCCGATAGAACCATGGCCCCTGCACGAACAGAGCGTCCTTATATTCGGCGATCATGCCCAGAGAAAAGGCGCTGTCACCGGCAATCTCCTGGAAGCAACTCACCTGCGTGGCGAGCCGCTGGGCGTTGCCTTCTTCCAATAGGTACAGCGGAAGATCGGCCGGACAGTCCTGCGGAGCGGACCAGACAAACTGCTCGTGCATGGCCTGCTTGAGCTTGCCCACCTTCGCCTGGTCGCGCACCAGCACGTACAGCCCGGGCGCGAGCCCCTCCACGCGATGGACGAACAACCCTAAGTGGATGGTCGGGTCCCAGGGGACGGCGTCCCAGGGCATGGGCCGCCGGAGCACTTCCAGGTCAACGCGAGGCATGACCCGCGCAAGCATTTTGTAAAAGCGTTCGGCGGGGAGCGAGGTCTTTCCGTCGCAGGCCAGGAGGCTTCGCCGTTGATGAATGATCAGGCCGGCTGAAGGGCCCTCGGGAAAGAAGCTGCTCGTGCGCGGCGCCGTGGTCGCGGGAGCCAGCTCGAGGCCATGCAGTTCGCCGGTCAGTTTTCGCGAGGCGGTCGTCACGTGCTCGATGATCTCCCAGGGCGCGGGATCATCCGGGCTGAGGCGGTTCGCCTTCCCATACCAACGCTGCTTCGCCAGTTTGCGCGCCAGTTCCGGATCGAGACAGAGCGGGAGCACGCGTTCGTCGCCGGAGTGCCAGCCCTTTGCGGGATCCGTCGGAAAGACAACCATGATCACGTCGGGGTGTTCGAACTCGACCCCTGCAAAGTCCTCGATGCGGTTCAGCCCCAGCAAGTCCTCAATGGTTGCATCCGACAAGCCGGTGAGCGCCACCGCGTTCCAGCCCAGCGCCGCGGCGGCGATGCGGACCGTGCCGATCGCGTGCCCCACGTCATGCTGGCAATAGCGGAACGCGCGCTCACCGTACTTCCAGGCCTCCCGCCAATGAACGGACGACAGCCCAATCAGAAAGGCCTGCGGAGGAAACCGGCTCATGAGCGCCATGAACAGCTCATCCGGACAGTCCCCACGCCGTTCGAGCCCATGTTCCTTGGGGGCGTAGTGGTACAGTCCCGGACTTGAGGCGAGCCCCGAAACTGCGCCGATCAGGAGATAGCCCTCGGTTGGATGCAGGTTGCCGCTGGAGGGATTGCTCCGCAGCGCCCAGCGCGCGTCGCCGGCCTGCTTCCAGGCCGACAGGGCTAGCGCGTATTCGAACAGGCGCGAGAGCGTGTTGATCGTCACCGGCGCACTCAGTACAACACCGGGACGATAGAGGTGCTCGTAAGGCGGCGAGAGCGGCTCCTCGTCGAGACGTAGAATCGGCAGACGGATGAGTTCCGCGCCTTCGTAGCGCCGGAAGGGGTTGGGCTGGTTCGCCCAGTCCAGATAGCCAAGCGCGCGGGCATAGCGGTTGAAGTGGTGCTTGGTCTCCTGGTGATAGCGCATCACCGTTTCAAGCTGTTTGACGGTCTCATCCATCGCGGCCTTGATCATACCCGATTCAACTATCCCTTGACTCGCTCTGGCCATGGATGGTACGGACTCGCCAACCATGGGCAAGTTCGACCTCGCCAGAGCGATTCTCGAGACCGGCTCCTTCCACTGGAAAGCGACGCCGCAGTTCACACTGGCCTCCGGACGCGTCAGCGAGTACTACGTCAACTGCAAGCAGCTCCTGTCGCATCCCCAGTATCGGAAGATCCTCGCCGAGCTGATCGCCCAGCACCTCAAAGGCTGGGACGTCCAGGCAATCGGTGGGATGGAGATCGGGGCCATTCCGATTGCGACCGCAGTCTCGGACTATGTCTACGACCGGACGGGCCGCGAGCTGCGGACCTTCGTGGTGCGCAAAAAGCCCAAGGACCACGGGATGAAGCATACGGTGGAAGGCGCGTTCCAGGCGGGCGACCGCGTGCTCATCCTCGATGACGTGCTCACCACCGGACAAGCGACAATTGACGCCATCACGCAGGCGCGCGCGGCCGGGCTCGCCGTGACACAGGCGCTCGTCATCGTGGACCGCCAGGAAGACAACGGCCGCCAGCGCGTCGAGGCCCTCGGCGTGCCGCTTACCAGCCTCCTCACCCTCCAGGATTTAAAGGAACTCAAAGGCAAGCCCGACGCGTAGGTTTCTTGCCCGTCCCACGGCAGTGTGTTAGATTCGCCGCTGATGGGCGAACGTGCTTACGATCACAAGCAGATCGAAGCCAAGTGGCAGCGGGCGTGGGAACATGAGAATTCGTTCCGCGTCACCGAGGACCCCACCCGTCCCAAGTATTACTGCCTCGAGATGTTCCCCTACCCCTCCGGCCGCATCCACATGGGCCACGTGCGGAACTACGCCATCGGCGACGTGATCGCGCGCTATAAGACGATGCGCGGCTTCAACGTACTCCATCCCATGGGCTGGGACGCCTTCGGCCTGCCGGCCGAGAACGCGGCGATCGAAAAAGGCGTGCATCCGTCGATCTGGACTGAGGAGAACATCGCCTACATGCGCGCGCAGCTCATGCGCATGGGGCTCTCCTACGACTGGTCGCGCGAGATCACGACCTGCGAGCCCAACTATTACCGCTGGAACCAGTGGCTGTTCCTGAAGTTCTACGAAAAGGGCCTGGCCTACAAGAAACGCTCCGCCGTGAACTGGTGCCCGAGCTGCGAGACCGTGCTCGCCAATGAGCAGGTGGAAGAAGGCCGCTGCTGGCGCTGCGATACGGTGGTAGTCCAGAAGGAGCTGGAGCAGTGGTTTTTCAAGATCACACACTATGCCGAAGAGCTGCTGAACGGCTGCGACCGGCTCCCTGCCTGGCCCGCCCGTGTGCTCACGATGCAGCGCAACTGGATCGGCAGGAGCGTCGGCGTGGAAGTGGACTTCCCGCTCGCCGAACCCCTGCCCGACCTCCCGGCGATCCGGATCTTCACCACCCGCCAGGACACGATCTTTGGCGCGACCTTCATGAGCCTGGCGCCGGAATCGCCCCTGGTGGAACGGCTCATCGAGGGACGCCCCGAGGCGGCGGCCGTCCGGGAGTTCGTGGCGCGGGTTTCCCGGCAGGAGAGAGCGGTCCGCACCGCCGCCGATCGGGAGAAGGAAGGCATTTTTACCGGCGCCTGCGCCGTAAACCCCTTCACGCTGGAGCCGATTCCGATCTGGGTAGCGAACTTCGTCCTCTATGAATACGGCACCGGCGCCATCATGGCCGTGCCCGCGCACGATCAGCGCGACTTCGAGTTCGCGACCAAGTACAGGATTCCTGTCAGGCTGGTGATCCAGAACCCGGATGGCGCGCTGACCGAGCCGCTGTCGGCGGCCTACGAAGACGAGACCGGTAGCCTGGTCAACAGCGCGCAGTTCTCCGGGTCGGGGGTCGCCGAGGGCAAGACGAAGATCGCCGCCTACATCGAATCCAAAGGCCTGGGCAAGCGCACCGTCAATTATCGCCTCCGCGATTGGGGCGTCTCGCGGCAGCGCTACTGGGGCACGCCCATCCCGATCATCTACTGCAAGGCCTGTGGGACGGTGCCGGTGCCGGTC
>JACXTT010002267.1_pt1 | contig 30706 bp, 27 predicted proteins | sample 9270951 | NCBI WGS metagenome assembly JACXTT01 (sample SAMN15532306, study PRJNA645909) | rock metagenome | isolation source: weathered quartz diorite | place: Puerto Rico | collected 2017-06-21 | reverse complement strand
ATGGGTGAGATCAGCGCGGCCAGCAACGAACAGTCCACCGGCGTAGCCCAGGTGGGCGAAGCCGTGACCCAGATGGACCAGGCCACGCAGCAGAACGCGGCGCTGGTGGAAGAGATGGCCGCTGCGGCCTCCAGCCTCAAGAGCCAAGCCTTGGACCTGGTCCAGGTGGTGGCCGTGTTCAAGCTCGGTGCCGGTGATTACGTGGCCGCACCACGACAGCTGCCGCCCAGCCCGACTCCCAAGCCGGCCGCGGCGCCCCGTGCTGCGACTTCCAAGCCCCAACTGGCGGCCAAAGCAGCGCCGGGCCCTGTGGCACCCGCCAAGCCGGCAAAGGCGTCTGTGCCCGCAGTTGCGCCCAAGACCAGCACCAAGGTCACGCCTGCAGGCGGTGACGACGACTGGGAAACCTTCTGACCTGCGGGCCAAAAGCCCTGCACCGGCGGGCATGCCCATTTCCTGCCTACACTTGCGCGCTTGAACCCCAACACGGAAATATGCATGCTGGATGACTTGAAAGACGCGGGTGGTGCGCAGCCTCAGGCCTGTTGCACCGACAAAATGATGTGGCCAGATGCCCAAGATGCAATGCGGAGGACCGCATGACCTTGGTGGCTATTTTGATGGGCACACTGGCGGCCGGCATTGGCAGCGTCTGGCTGGCGGCAGCCCTGAGTTTTGGGCCGCTGGCCCGCTACACCCAGCACATGCTGAGTCTGGCGGCGGGGGCCTTGTTGTCCACAGCCTTCATGCATCTGCTGCCGGAAGCCTTTGAAGACCAGGCCGAGCCGCATGCGCTGTTCTTGGTGCTGCTGGTGGGGCTGGTGTTTTTCTTCCTGCTGGACAAGGCCGAGCTCTGGCACCACGGGCATGAGCACCACCATGGCCACGAAGAGGGCAGCCATGCCGACCACCACCATCACCACCACGACCACGCGCAGGCGACCCCGGCCGGTAGCTGGGCCGTGCTGACGGGCGACAGCGTGCATTGCTTTGGCGACGGCATCCTGATTGCCTCGGCTTTTATCGCCGATGTGCGTCTGGGGCTGATCGCCTCCCTCGCGGTGTTGGCGCATGAGGTGCCGCACCACATGGGCGACCTGATGGTGCTGCGCCAGGCCGACAGCAACCGCCGCATGGCGCTGGTCAAGGTCTCGCTCGCGGGCGCCGTGACAATGCTGGGCGGGCTGGCGGGTTATTGGCTGGTAGACCAATTGCAAGCCTACCTGCCGTACTTTCTGGTCGTGGCTGCCAGCAGCTTCGTCTATGTGGCGCTGGCCGATCTGATCCCGCAACTGCAAAAGCGCCTCAACGCGACGCAGACGGCGGCGCAGGTGGCCTGGCTGATGGCCGGCATCGGGATGGTGGCCATTGCGACGACTTTGCCGCACGGGCATTGAGTTCGGACCGTTCACCTTGAGCTTGTCGAAGGGCTTCGACAAGCTCCGCTCCAGCGGAGGAATTTGAGGCGGTTCTATCCCTGTGCCACCGGGCGCGCAGGGTCACTGCACCACTCGCTCCAGCTCCCCGCAAACAGCGCCGTGCGGCCCAGACCTGCGATTTCCATGGCGAGCAGATTGGGCACGGCGCTCACGCCGCTGCCGCACTGGTGCACCACGCTGGCCGGGTCACGGTTGCCCAGCAGGGCTTCGAATTCGGCACGCAGCGTGGCGGCGGGCTTGAAGAAACCATCCGCACCGATGTTCATCGTGAACGGGCGATTCAGCGCACCGGGAATGTGACCGGCCACCGGGTCGATGGGCTCCATTTCGCCACGGTAGCGCGGTGCGCCACGGGCATCCAGTACCTGCTGGTCGGTGTGCCCCAGGTGGCGCACCACGGTGCCCACATCCACCAGCCTGGCCATGGGGGCGGTCACCGTGAACTGGGTAGCGGGGTGGGGCGCTTCGGCGGAGGTGCTCACTGTGCCGCCTGCGGCCTGCCAGGCCTGCAAGCCACCGTCCAGCACGGCCACGGCCTCATGGCCTGCCCATTTGAGCATCCACCACAGACGGCCTGCGTAGTTGACGCCCTGGCGGTCGTACACCACTGCCTGCATGCCGTTGGCGAAGCCCACGCTGCCCAGCCAGGCGGCAAAGGTCTCGCGGGAGGGCAGCGGGTGGCGCCCGCCGGAGGCCGCCGTCGGGTCGCCTTTGGCGCTCAGCGCGGTATCCAGATGGGCGTAGACCGCACCGGGAATGTGGGCCTCCGCATACTGGGCTGGCCCCAGGTTGGGGTTCATCAGGTCGAAGCTGCAGTCGAACACCATCAACGGTGTGCCGCTGGCTTGCAGGGATTGGAGTTGGGCGACGGAAATCAGGGTGGTGTAGGTCATGGTGTTGGGATTATCTATTCGTAGTCACTCTTGTGCGAAGACACAGCGCCCGAGGGTTCTGCGGCCCGCTGCGTGGCCAGCAAATTGGCTACCAGGTACACGCCACGTAACCCCGGGATTGGTATTCTTGTGACGTTATGGGGGCAGTTATGCGGTGGAAGCTGCCATTCCGTGCCACTGTTCGACGCATCTTTAAACGGTGGAATTTGCGTGGTCTTACGGTTTGTTCATAGATTGCAACGGAGGTCATATACTGTTGAAAAATCAATTGAAAACAATCACTTAGCTGCTGCAAGGGAGGCGCGCACCATGACAACTGAGCCGTGTTATCTCGCATTTCTGCGGTCTATCTCATGTTAGATGGCAGGAAGGCAATGAAGTACAAGCACATTCATTCAGCGATCCACAACTTCGGGCATAGTTTTACCAGTCTGATGAACTATGTAGACGGCGACTACGTAATGGATGAGCTTGAAAAAATTCACGCAATGGGTAATGACATTGAAGTGGATTGGCTAACTGGAGCGTTCAGCCCAGAAAGCATGACAACCCAACGCATTCAAAAATCGATTGGCTATTGGCGCGATGGTCTTAAGAAGCACATGATGTCGCAGAACGTCGACCTCAATGCCCTCACCGAGTTGAAGTTTCGGTGGCCTGTTCGTCAGCGCAAACACATGCTGGCATTTGATGATCGCGGCAAAGAATACAAGATCTACGTCAATGAGTCGAAATAGCTTGCAATCTAACCATTGGGCCCACACTGGCACGCAGCAACAGGTTGCCACTTCGCGGAGCTTGCTGCGTGCCTGTGGCCTTCAACGGTAAACCTCAGAACATGCAAGTCGTTAAGCTTGACCCCGTTGCCGTGCCTTTCGTGGACGACTCGGTAAAGGTTGTTGGTGTTCGTTGGAGTGACAGTGGCGCCACGGTCATCGATCTAGTCTCGAAGCGATCTGGTCGCAGAGCGCGAGTCGAATTTCAAGATGATGCGGGGCTCAGAATCCTGGGGGAACTGGACTTGGCAAACATGTGGATGGGCGGTAACCGGTCGGCGCTGAGAGCGTCATGGCTGTTTGAGGTCCGTTCTGGAGGTTGGTTTGATCTTGAGTCCACGCGAGACGACTTCTACACGAAGCACGAGCCTCCGACCCGGGAGTTTCTAATTGCTGGATACCAAGAGTGCGTGTCCGTCTTTTCGAGGCGCGGGCCAACAGTTATTGAAATAGAAGGGAAGTCAGATGTTTGACAGGTCATTCCGTCGGACCGCTTTCGGCGTCTGCTGAATTTCGACGTTAACGATCACTTCCAGTCTGAAGCAATCAATGCTCTTCCGCCGGCGTATTCGGTAAAGCGCGGGAGCGCAGGATGGTTGCGAGCACGCCGCTGGCCACGATCACGGCAATCCCAGCCCAGCCCATCGGTGCAATGTGGTCGCCAAACAGTACCAGGCTGAAGACCACACCAAACACAATGCCCGAATACTGCATGCTGGCCACCACCAGCGTGGCGCCCTTGCGGTAGGCGCGCGTCATGCACCACTGGCCCAGCGACGCCAGTATGCCGATGGGCACCACCCACACGGCGTCTTGCCAGTCCACGGTGCTCCAGGGCGTCACCTGGGTGAACAGCATGCCCACACCGCCGACCAGCGCGCTGCCCACGGAAAAGTAGAACACCGTGCGTTCCTCGGGTTCGCCCACCTTGCCCAGGGCCGTGACCTGCATGTAGGCCAGCGCCGAGCCCATGCCCGAGAGCAGGCCCACCACGCCACCAAACAATTGGTTCTGGTCGATGGTGGGGCGCAATGTCATCACCACACCGGCAAAACCCATCAGCACGGTGCCCAACAGCGCGCCCTGGGGCTGTTGTTTGCCGTAGAGCAGGGCGCCGCCCACCACGAAGGCGGCGACCCAGACGCCGCTCATGTAGTTCAGCGTCATGGCGGTGGCCAGTGGCAGGTGGGCAATCGCGTAGAACCAGGAACTCAGTGACAGCACGCCGATGAAACTGCGCCACACATGCATCATGGGCACCGGCGTGCGCAAGCTGGCGCCGCGTGCGCGCACCACGATGGCCATGAAAAGCACACTGACCATGCCGCGGTAGAACACCAGCTCGAAGGTGCCGAAACTGTGGGAGGCGAACTTGATGCCGACGGCCATCAGCGCGAACCAGAACGAGGCCAAGACCATCCACAGGGCTTGCATAACTAGACCCCCACGCTCCACCGTTGCACGGGTCGCTGCCCCCCAAGGGGGCTAACTCGCCTTGGGGCGGCCCTGCGGCAAGTTGTATTGTTCATGTTAATAAGTAAAAAGTGGTTCCGGCCCGCACAGGATGTGCGCAGGCAGCTATGAAAATAATAGTGATCAGCGGGTGGACGACGCTGCACCCATGGTGCGGCGGTACCACTCGTGGAAGTGCTGCATGCCGTCTTCCATGGGGCTTTGGTAGGGGCCTACTTCGTTGTCACCGCGTGCCAACAGCGCGGCGCGTCCGGCGTCCATGCGTTCGGCGATCTCGTCGTCCTCCACACAAGTCTCCATGTAGGCGGCCTGCTGGGCTTCGACAAACTCGCGCTCGAATGCGGCAATTTCTTCTGGGTAGTAGAACTCCACCATGTTCATGGTCTTGTCCACGCCCATGGGGTGCAGGGTGGACACGGTCAACACATGCGGGTACCACTCGATCATGATGTGCGGGTAGCAGGTCAGCCAGATGGCGCCGTACTTGGGCGGCTGGCCGTTGCGGTATTCCAGCAGCGCGTTTTGCCAGCGCTCATAGACCGGGCTGCCGGCCTTGCCCAGGCGGTTGGCCACGCCCACGGTCTGCACCGAGTAGTGCTCCTTGAACTCCCAGCGCAGATCGTCGCAGGTGACAAACTGGCCCAGACCCGGGTGGAAGGGGCCGACGTGGTAGTCCTCCAGGTAGACCTCGATGAAGGTCTTCCAGTTGTAGTTGCATTCATGCATCTCCACGCGGTCCAGCACGAAGCCGTCAAAGCTCAGATCGGCGCGCGGCCCGAGGTCGGCCATGGCGGTGGCTACATCGAAGCCGTTGGCTTCAAACAGCAGGCCGTTCCATTCCTGCAACTTGTAGTTGTTGAGGTTGAGGCAGGGGTCTTGCGCAAAATGCGGTGCGCCGATCAGTGTGCCGCTCTGGCTGCCATGGCCGCCCGCATGGGCGCCGCTGTAGGTCCAGCGGTGCAGCGGGCAAACGATGTTGCCGCTGGCCGAGCCCGTGGCGGTCTGGGTCAGCGAGCCGCGGCCCTGCAGCATCACGGCCTGGCGGTGGCGGCAGACGTTGGAAATGAGTTCCACCCCGCCGGCATTGCGCACCAGCGCCCGGCCGTTCTTTTCCTGAGGCAGGGTGTAGTAGTCCCCGACGTTGGGGACGCTCAGGGTGTGCCCCACATAGCGGGGCCCACGCTGAAAGATACTTTGCATCTCGCGCTGGTAGAGCGCCGGGTCAAAGTAGCTCGAAACTGGTAGTTGGCTGTGTGCCTGCTGCAGTTGAAGACTTAAATCAGACATGGGTGACCTGACCTAAAGACTCCCCACAGGGGGATGCGCCGGGTACGCGCGTTAAAAAGAAAGCCGGCAAGCGGTAAACCTGGATGCCGGCGGCGGGACTGCGGATTGTACCCGGGCGGATTTTCTGCCTCTAAGGGCCTAAAATCACCGTTTGCGCCCCTTGGGGCCGTGCCAACCATTTTGTCTTTGTCCATGCCCAAGGCTTCCGCCACCTCTCCCGCCGCTACCGGCGCCCTTACCTACGAGGCCGCCATGGCCGAACTCGAAGCCCTGGTCGCGCGCCTGGAGTCTGGCGACATGCCGCTGGAACAGTTGCTCAGCGGCTACCAGCGCGGCGCCGAGTTGCTGCAAGCCTGCCGCGACAAGCTGCAGGCGGTGGAAGACCAGATCAAGGTGCTGGACGACGGCGCCCTCAAAGCCTGGAAGCCCCAATGAGCGCCGTGCTGAGCGAACAATCCGTGCCGGCCTTTGCCTTGGACGCGTGGATGCGCGTGCGCCTGTTACAGGTGGAGCAGGCGCTGGAGCGCTGGGTCACGGCCGAGGTGCCCCAGGGCCTGGACCACGGCGCCCCAGCCGCGCTGGTGGATGCCATGCGTTATGCCGTGCTCGACGGAGGCAAGCGCCTGCGCCCGCTGTTAGTACTGGCGGCCCATGAGGCCGTCAGTGACGGTGCGGCGGCTCTGCGCGAGGGTTCCGAAGCCGCACTGCGCGCGGCCTGTGCGGTGGAGTTGATCCACGCCTATTCCCTGGTGCACGACGACATGCCCTGCATGGACAACGACGTGCTGCGCCGTGGCAAGCCCACGGTGCATGTGCAGTTTGGCGAGGCCAGTGCGCTCTTGGCCGGCGATGCGCTGCAGGCGCTGGCCTTTGAGTTGCTGACGCCGCTGGACGGCTCGGTCCCCCCGGCCACCCAGGCGCGCCTGTGCGCGCTGCTGGCACGTGCGGCAGGCAGTGCGGGCATGGCCGGTGGTCAGGCCATCGACCTGGCCAGTGTGGGCCAGCCCTTGAGCGAACGCCAATTGCGCGAGATGCATCAGCTCAAGACCGGCGCGCTGCTGCAAGGCAGTGTGGTGATGGGTGCGCAGTGCGGCCACCCCGCACCGCAAGCGCTGGCCGCGCTGCAAGCCTACGGTGCGGCGATTGGCCTGGCTTTCCAGGTGGTGGACGACATCCTGGATGTGACCGCCGATTCCGCCACCCTGGGCAAGACCGCCGGCAAGGATGCTGACAACGACAAGCCCACCTATGTCTCGCTGATGGGGCTGCAGGCCAGCCAGGCCTATGCACAAGCCTTGCTGACGCAGGCGCTGGAGGCACTGGCCGCCAGCGGCTTGCCCGACACGCGCGCCCTGCGGGCCCTGGCCGATATGGTGGTGAACCGCGCCCACTGAGCCGTTTTACTCGAAATTTATAAAGAAATAGGCCTCTAGCCCTTTATCCATCAGCACAAGCAGCTACCAAAACAATAGCATGTCGAATACCCCGTACCCCCTGCTGCAGACCATTGACGACCCCGCGGATCTGCGTGCGCTGCCGCGTGCCGAACTGCGTGTCCTGGCCGATGAGCTGCGTGCCTACCTGCTCGACAGCGTCTCCAAGACCGGCGGGCACCTGAGCTCCAACCTCGGCACGGTCGAACTGACGGTGGCGCTGCACTACGTCTTCAACACGCCGGACGACCGGTTGGTCTGGGACGTGGGCCACCAGACCTACCCGCACAAGATCCTCACGGGCCGGCGCGACCGCATGGCCAGCCTGCGCCAGCTCGGCGGTCTGTCGGGCTTTCCGCAGCGCGCCGAGAGCGGCTACGACACCTTTGGCACGGCGCACTCCAGCACCTCCATCTCCGCCGCATTGGGCATGGCATTGGCGGCCCGCATCCAGGGCAGCGACCGCCACTCGGTCGCCATCATCGGCGACGGCGCCATGACCGCCGGTATGGCCTTTGAAGCGCTCAACAACGCCGGTGTCGAAGACTGCAAGCTGCTGGTCATCCTCAACGACAACGACATGAGCATCAGCCCGCCCGTGGGCGCGCTGAACCGCTACCTGGCGCAACTGATGAGCGGCCAGTTCTACGCCGCCGCCAAGAACGTGGGCAAGAGCGTGCTTAAGGGCGCGCCGCCGCTGTTTGAACTGGCCAAACGCATCGAGGAGCAGGCCAAGGGCATGGTGGTGCCGGCCACGTTGTTCGAGAAGTTTGGCTTCAACTACATCGGCCCCATCGACGGGCACGATCTGGACTCGCTGATCCCCACGCTGGAGAATATCAAGCACCTCAAGGGTCCGCAGTTCCTGCACGTGGTCACCAAAAAGGGGCAGGGCTACAAGCTGGCCGAGGCCGACCCGGTGGCCTACCACGGCCCCGGCAAGTTCGACCCCGTCGTGGGCCTGCAAAAGCCCGCCGCTGCACCCAAACAGACCTTTACCCAGGTGTTCGGCCAATGGCTCTGCGACATGGCTGCCGCGGACGAACGCCTGGTCGGCATCACGCCGGCCATGCGTGAGGGCTCCGGCATGGTGGAGTTTGAAAAGCGCTTCCCCGAACGCTACTTCGATGTGGGCATTGCCGAACAGCACGCCGTGACCTTTGCCGCCGGCCTGGCCTGCGACGGCCTAAAGCCAGTGGTGGCGATCTACTCCACCTTTTTGCAGCGCGCCTACGACCAGTTGATCCATGACGTGGCGATCCAGAACCTGCCCGTGGTGTTGGCACTGGACCGCGCCGGCCTGGTCGGTGCCGACGGCGCCACGCACGCCGGTGCCTACGACATCCCCTACCTGCGCTGCATTCCCAATGTCTCGGTGGCCTGCCCGGCCGACGAGAACGAATGCCGCCAACTGCTGAGCACCGCGTTTGCGCAAAACCACCCGGTGGCCGTGCGCTACCCGCGCGGTGCTGGTGCCGGTGTTGCGACGCAGGCCAGTCTGGAAGGCCTGCCCTTTGGCAAAGGCGAGATTCGCCGCCAAGGCAACGGCATTGCCATCCTGGCCTTCGGCACGCTGCTGTACCCGGCGTTGCAGGCGGCCGAGGCGCTGGGCGCCACAGTGGTCAACATGCGCTGGGCCAAGCCGTTGGATACCGAGCTGCTGTTGCAGGTCGCCAAGACCCACCAGGCGCTGGTGACGGTGGAAGAGGGCGCCATCATGGGCGGTGCGGGCAGTGCCGTGGTCGAGGCCTTGCACGCGCACGGCGTTGCTGTGCCAGTGCTGCAGTTGGGTCTGAGCGACCAGTTCATCGAACATGGTGATCCCGCCAAACTGTTGGCCTTGCAGGGGCTGGATGCAGCAGGCATCCAGGCCGCCATCAGCCGGCGCTTCGAGACATTGCTGCAGCCGCGCGTGCGCATCGCTTGATCGGGCGCGGGACTTAGGGTACGGCGGCTTGCAGAAACCTGAAGGGGGGGCTGCAGCGCCGGACTTTCGAGGGAAAACCCCCACCGGCTGGGGTGCGCCCCTTCCTACAATCCGCAGTGACTCATTGCAGTCCTTGCGGTGTCGAGCATTCACTCCGCGAGATTGTCCCAACTCTCACCGGAGAAAACCGAATGGATCGTCGCTCAATCATCAAAAATGCCGGCATTGCTGGTGTGCTGGCCGCTGGTGCTGCACCTGCAGTGCATGCACAAACTGCCATTCGCTGGCGTCTGGCCTCCAGCTTCCCCAAGTCGCTGGACACCATCTTTGGCGCGGCCGACAGCTTTGCCAAGAAGGTCAACGAAATGTCGGGCGGCAAGTTCACCATCACCACCCATGCTGCTGGCGAACTGATGCCCGCCTTCGGTGTGGTGGACGGCGTACAAAGCGGCACGGTGGAAGTGGCACACACTGCGCCTTACTACTTCCATGGCAAGGATGAGACGTTTGCACTGGGCTGCGCGATTCCCTTTGGCCTGAACAGCCGCCAGATGACGGCCTGGATGTACGAGGGCAACGGCCTCAAGCTGATGCGCGAGTTCTACGCCAAGTACAGCATCATCAATTTCCCCGGCGGCAACACCGGTGCCCAGATGGGCGGCTGGTACCGCAAGGAGATCAAGTCGGTCAAAGACATCAAGGGCATGAAATTCCGCGTGGGCGGCTTTGCCGGCCGCGTGTTCGAGCGCATGGGTGGCGTGCCCCAGAACATTCCTGGTGGCGAGATCTATCAGGCGCTGGAAAAGGGCACCATTGACGCGGCCGAGTGGGTCGGTCCTTACGACGACCAGAAGCTGGGCTTCAACAAGGTGGCTCCGTTCTACTACTACCCCGGCTGGTGGGAAGGCGGCCCACAGCTGGATTTCTTCATCAACGACAAGGCCTACAACAGCCTGTCTGCCGAGAACAAGGCCATTGTGGAATGTGCTTCCGCTTTCGCCCACACCGAAATGCAAGCCAAGTACGATGCCAAGAACCCCAACGCCCTCAAGCAATTGGTGGGTGCCAAGGTCAAAGTACTGCCCTTCCCCAAGGATGTGCTGGATCTGGCCTTCAAGGAATCCATGGCCCTGTACGAAGAAATCAACAGCAAGAACCCCAACTGGAAGAAGGTGTACGACGACTACTCTGCCTTCCGCAAGGACCAGAACCTGTGGTTCCGCTTTACCGAAGCCCGTTTCGACAGCTTCATGCAGACCCAGAAGCTGTAATCGCAAGATTGCCGGTTCAACCAAAAGCCCCGCTTGCGGGGCTTTTTTATGTCCACTCGGTGGTGCCAGGTGGTGGGGACTGCGTAGTTCTCCCGCAGGAGAAGGGCGTAAAAAAACCAGCCGAGGCGGGTAGCCAAGGCTGGTTTGTTGGGACGATTGGGTTTATTTTTTAGCGGCGTCCTTGCCCATGGAGTCTTGCAACGCCTTCATGGGGTCCTCGTCCGCCGTCTTGGAGTCTCCGGTGGCAGGCGTAGCCGGTGTGGCCGCATCGTCGGCGGGCATCTGGGCGTCCGGTGCCTCGGGTTGCTTGCTGTCGGCATCCATCTGTATCTGCACCTGGTTCAGGTCCACGGCTTCTTCTTTGTCCAGTCCGCTGGACACAATGCCGGGGAAGAAGATGATCAATGCCACCATGACGATCTGGATCAGCACAAAAGGCACGGCCCCCCAGTAAATCTGCATGGTGGTGACCGGCTGAATCAGCTTCTTGGTGACGCGGTCGGTGTATTCCTTGGACGGGGCGACGCTGCGCAGGTAGAACAGTGCAAAACCGAAGGGCGGATGCATGAAGGACGTCTGCATGTTCACGCCCAGCAGCACACCGAACCAGATCAGGTCAATGCCCAGCTTCTCGGCCACGGGTGCCAGCAGCGGCACCACGATGAAGGACAGCTCGAAAAAGTCCAGGAAGAAGGCCAGGAAGAAAATCAGCAAGTTGACCACGATCAGGAAGCCGATCTGGCCGCCCGGCAGGCCGGTCAGCAGATGCTCCACCCACTTCTGACCGTCCACGCCCTGGAACACCAGGCTGAAGATGGTAGAGCCGATCAGGATGAACACCACAAAGCACGACAGTTTGGTGGTGGTGTTCAGCGCTTGCTTGAGCAGGCTCATGCTCAGGCGCCCACGCGCCATGGCCATGATGAAGGCACCCAGTGCGCCCATGGCGCCGCCCTCGGTGGGGGTGGCAATGCCCAGGAAGATAGTGCCGAGCACCAGGAAAATCAGCAGCAGTGGAGGAATCAGCACGAAGGTCACACGCTCGGCCATGCGCGAGAGCAGGCCCAGTCGCGTGACCTTGTTGATAGCGGCGATCACAAAGGCCAGCAGCACGCCAGAGCACATGGACACCACAATGGTTTCGTCGGTGGCGACCTTGTCAATCTTTTCGCCTTGGAACCAGCTGTAGACGTTGGCGTAGTGTTCGCCAAAGTAGACGGCGACGGTGGTTGAAATGACGGTCAGGACCAGCAGGGACAGCAGGCCGCTTTTGCCATTGTCTTCACGGATGGTGCGTGCCTCGATCGGCAGGGCCGGCACCCAGGTGGGGCGGATGAAGGCGATCAGGATGATGAAAGCAGCGTACATCGCAGTGAGCATGAAGCCCGGGATGAATGCACCCTTGTACATGTCGCCCACGCTACGGCCCAGCTGGTCGGCCAGGATGATCAGCACCAAAGAAGGCGGAATGATCTGCGCCAACGTGCCCGAGGCCGCAATCACGCCCGAAGCGATGCGCCGGTCATAGCCGTTGCGCAGCATGATGGGCAGCGAAATCAGTCCCATGGAAATCACCGAGGCAGCAACCACACCGGTGGTGGCGGCCAACAGCGCACCCACAAAAATAACGGCAAAGGCCAGGCCGCCACGCACTGGGCCAAACAACTGGCCGATGGTTTCCAGCAGGTCTTCGGCCATACCGCTGCGTTCCAGTATGAGCCCCATCAGGGTGAAGAAAGGAATCGCCAACAGCGTGTCGTTCTGCATGATGCCGAACAGGCGCAGTGGCAAGGCCTGCAGCAGCGCTTCGGGCAGCACGCCCAGTTCCACACCGATAAACCCAAAGAAAAGACCACAGGCGCCCAGACTGAACGCCACGGGAAAGCCCATCAGCAGGAAGATGATGAGCCCCGCGAACATGATCGGGGCCATATTGGCAATAAAAAATTCCATGTGCAGCTCCGGGTTCAGGCGTTTTTGTTCTTGGATTCGGCCAGGCGCTGGATGGCCTCTGCCAGTTCTTCTTCGGCGGTCTTTTCCACTTTTTTGGTGGTCGGGTCTTCAATCAGCCCCTGCAGAAAGGCCACGCGCTTGATGAGTTCGGACCAGCCCTGCAGCAGCAGCAGGCTGAAGCCCAGCGGGATCATGGCGTAGACCGGCCAGCGCACCAGCCCGCCAGCGTTGGTGGACATCTCACCGGAGTGAAAACCCTTGAGGAAGAAAGGGGTGCCGTACCAGAGAATGGCGGCGCACATCGGCGTGAGGAAGGCGGTAAAGCCAATCACATCGATCCAGATTTGGGCGCGCTTGGAAAGCCGGCCCGCGATGACGTCGATCTTCACATGCTCGCCGTTGAGCAGGGTATAGCCGGCTGCAATCAGGAAGGACGCGGCAAACAGGTACCACTGCACTTCGAGAAATGCGTTGGACCCGATATTGAGCGCCTTGCGCACTGCGGCGTTGATGCCGCTGATGACGGTGGAGGCCAGGATCAGCCAGATGACGTATTTGCCGATCTGTGTGTTGAGCCAGTCGACGGCTCTGGAAAATTTGAGAAGTGCCTGCATGTGGGCTCCTGATTGTTATTCGCTGTGCCGTGTCCGGCGTGTCTGATACCAAGCACCCATGCGGGTGCAGAAGAATGTCGAGGGTAACCCGTAGTCGCTGAAATAAGCCTGACGCAGGTCTTCAGTGTTTACCCTTAGGCGGGCCTGGCATGGCTACAACAATCGGAACGCGATGATGGCCACGACGGTGGGAGGCAGTGCGGCTACGAGCAGACCCAGAGGATGGATGGCACTTTCGTTGAACTTGCCGCGCAGGATGGACACGCCGGCCGGATTCGGTGCGTTGGCGATGACGGTCAAGCCACCCCCGGTAACGGCGCCCATGACCAGTGCCAGCTTGAACTCCTCGCTCAAGCCCGAAACCTGTGAACCCAGATACGTTAACGCAGCATTGTCCGTGATCGCTGTCAGCAACGTTGCACCCGTGTACACGGTGCTGGCATCCATGCCGGTCAGCGCGCGTTCCAGCCACCATTGCTGCATACCACCCAAGACCACCAAGCCGCCCAGGAAAAAAGCCACCATGAGGGCTTCACGCAGGATCAGCGGGTTCTGGTGGCGCTGGTAGGCTGTGGCGAATCCCAGAAAGAACAGCAACAGCCCGAGGAAAACGGACGTGTGGTGGGAAAACACAACGATCAGTGCCAGGAACAGCAGGTGCACCAATACCACCGATACCGGGACTGGCGCCACAGCGCTGACCTGTGCTTTGGGCAGGGCCGCGATTTCGCGACGGAACAGCAGCATGGCCCCAGCAGCATTCGCGCATACCGCCACCGCAGCCTTCCAGCCGATGTGACTGACCATGAACCATAAATCCCAATTCCATTGGGTTGCCACCATCAACACCGGAGGGGCGGCAAAGGGAGTGAGTGTGCCGCCTATGGAAATGTTCACGAACAGGACGCCCAGCGTCACGTACTTGAGTTTGCTGGAGATGGCGTTGGAATACAGGGTATCGCGCAGGATCAGGGCTGCCAGCGTCATGGCGGCGGGCTCGGTGATCAGGGAGCCCGTCAGCGGGACCAGGGCCAGCGTGACAAAATAAATCGACATGCTCTGTGGCAAGGGCAGCACGCGTGCAACGACTTTGACGACACTCTCCACACACTGCAGGATCGGGCGAGTGCCGGCTACCACCATGATGGCAAATACGAAGAGGGGCTCACCGAAATTGCGGCTGTCCAGGTAGGTGGTTGCCTCGGCCTTTCCGCTAACGGCGAGCATGAAGATCATCATGACCAGGGCCCAGAAGCCAAATACCACTTCCACCTCGCCCAATAGATGCCAGATGCCAGCATGGTTGGGCTGGGTGTGGGCCAAGTGCTCGAAAAACTTGGTGGAGAAGGTGTGAATGACGGCCAGTGCAAACAGGACGGCGCCGATGATTTCAATCTGGGAGGGGGCGGACATGGGTTTTCTTTCCAACGAGCGAGTCAGGATGCAGCAATGCGTGCACCGCAGTCTAATGTTTGCAAGTCGGGTTGCGGCTGAATAAACCCTGACAATGTGGACCGGGCGCAGTCCATGCGACTAATTTTTTTAAAAAAAAGTACCAGTTGTCCGCATGGATCAGGCGTGAGTAGCTATAAAAAATGTAGCGGATTTGATGCCGATGACGGTCAACGCCAGGGAACCCAGCACATGAACGCTTGCCGTCCCCAACGCCAGTGCATAGCGCTGCAGCATCAGCATGGATACCACTTCAGCGGAGAAACTCGAGAAAGTGGTGAGTCCGCCCAGAAAGCCGGTGATCAGGGCCAGCCGCCAAGCCGGGTCCAGGTGTGGCAGGGCCTGGAACACGGCCACGCAGACGCCCACCAGGTAGCCCCCGACAAGATTGGCTGCCAGCGTGCCCAGGGGCATCGTCGCGCTGGCCGCGGCCAGCGGATTGAGCCACAGACCCAGTTGCCAGCGTGCCAGCGCACCGAGGCTGGCGCCCATGCAGATAGCAAATATGGCCAGCATGTGGGTGTTTTTCTTTAGGGATGCCGGGCCAGCCACTGCACGTACTTGCCTACGCCGGTCTGCACGTCGGCAAACACGTGGTCGCAGCCGGTGGCGCGCAGCGCCGTCAAATCGGCCTGGGTGTAGCACTGGTATTTGCCGCGCAGGGCGTCGGGGAAGGGCACGTATTCCACCAGCCCCTGTTGCGCAATGGCGGGCAGGTCCAGCGCGGGTTGGCCTTGCAGTGCGCGCAGCGCATTCACCACGGAGCTAGCCACATCGTTGAAGGGCTGGGCGCGGCCGGTGCCCAGGTTGAATATGCCGGACTCGGCCGGATGGTCGAAGAACCAGAGGTTGACGGCCACCACGTCGTCGATGAAGACAAAGTCGCGCATCTGGCCACCGGCGGCGTAACCGCCGTAGTCACCAAACAGTTTGACCCGGCCTTCGGCCTTGAATTGGTGGAACTGGTGGAAGGCCACGCTGGCCATACGGCCCTTGTGCTGTTCGCGCGGGCCGTAGACGTTGAAGTAGCGAAAGCCCACCACCTGGTTGGTCTTGCCGGCCTTGGTGCGCTGGAAGTCATTGCCACATTCGCGGCGCATGCGCTGGTCGAACAGCAGCTTGGAGTAGCCGTAGACGTTGAGCGGGTGCTCGAAGGCCGGTTCTTCGCGGAAGGTGTCGGAGCCGCCGTACGTAGCGGCACTGGAAGCATAGAGCAGGCGCGCACCGCGCTTCTGGCAGGCCTGGAACAGGTGACAGGACAACGTGTAGTTGTTTGCCATCATGTACTTGCCGTCCAGCTCCATGGTGTCGCTGCAGGCACCTTCGTGGAACACGGCTTCGATCTGGCCGTAGTGGCCGCCCGCAAACTCGTCGTAGAAGGTGTCGGCGTCCACGTAGTCGGCAATCTTCAGGTCGGCCAGGTTGCGGAACTTGTCGCCCTGCTTCAAGTCATCGACGGCAATGATGTCGTCGATGCCGCGGGCATTGAGCCCGGCAATGATGTTGCTGCCGATAAAACCTGCAGCGCCGGTAACCACGATACGGGTCATGCGAACAACTCCTCATACGACACGGTGGCCGTTCCAAATTTACCCACCACCAGGCCGCCCGCGCGGTTGGCCAGTGGCAGGGCGTCGCGCAAGGACAGGCCGGCACCCACCAGGGCCGCCATGGTGGCGATCACGGTGTCGCCGGCACCGGTGACATCGAACACCTCGCGCGCCTGTGCGCTCACATGCAACTCTCCGGCGGCGTCAAACAGGCTCATGCCTTCTTCGCTGCGCGTCAACAACACCGCATCCAGATGCAACTGCGTGCGCAGGTTGTGGGCCTTGGTGCGCAAGTCTTCCTCACTACTCCAGGCGCCTATGACATGCTGCAACTCCGCGCGGTTGGGTGTGATGACACTGGCGTGCTGGTAGCGCGAAAAGTCGCTGCCCTTGGGGTCGATCAGGATGGGCTTGCCACCCGCGCGTGCACGCGCAATCATGTCGCTCACATGGGCCAGGCCGCCCTTGCCGTAGTCAGAAAACAGAACGGCGTCGTGCTGTGGCAGCAGGTGTTCAAAGGTGGTGGTCTGGCTTGCGAGGGTTTCGCTCTTGGGCGTGTTTTCGAAGTCCAGGCGCAGCAATTGCTGTTGGCGACCAATCACGCGCAGCTTCACGGTGGTTTTGAGGTCTGCGTCGCGCCCGAAGTGGGTGCGGATGCCGGTTTGGGCGACCAAGGCCTCAAGCTTGTGGCTGGCTTCGTCGTCACCCACCACCGTGAGCAGGGACGCCTGGGCGCCCAGTGTGACCACGTTGTAGGCGACGTTGGCGGCACCGCCATTGCGCTCTTCTTCGCGGGTGATGCGCACCACGGGCACCGGGGCTTCGGGGCTGATGCGGTCCACGGCGCCATACCAATAGCGGTCCAGCATCACGTCGCCCACGACCAGTACGCGTGAGGCGGCCATTGTTTCTTTGGAAAATTTCATCGTCATAGTTCTTCGACCCGGCGTGCCGGGTAGCTGTCCCAGGCCTGGCAGCCTGGGCATTGCCAGAAATGTTGCTTGGCTTCAAAGCCGCAGGCGGCGCAGCGGTAGCGCGTGAGCGGTTTGACGGCATGGTCCAGGGCACGTTGCACCTGGGGGTGAAACTGCTCATGCTCCAGCTTTTCGCCGGCAATCCATTTGGCTGCAGCGACCAGCGAGGGCTCTTTTTCCAGGTGGTGCACATACCAGTCGCGTGCGCTGGTGCCGGTGTCGCCGTTGGCGGCCTCCAGGGCCACGATGGCGTCCAGCACGTCCAGCGAAGGGGCTTGCGCGTACAAGGCCTTGAGAGCCTCCAGCGTGGGCGTGCACTGGCCGGCTTGAATGGCGTAGTCGGTCAGAGGAGCGGCGATCAACGGGATGGCCGAGGGTGCGGCATCCAGTGCGTCGCGCAGCGTGGTGGTGGCAGCGTGTGGATCGCCCAACTGGTGTTGCAAGCGGGCCAGGTCCATGCGTGGGCGAGCCACTTCGGGGGCGATGTCCATGGCCTGGCGCAGCAGGGGCTGGGCTTCTGCAATTTTGTCCTGAGCCACCAGGGTGGCGGCTTGCTCGCACAGGTAGTGGGCCAAGCGCCCCTTGAAACTGCCTTGGCCGGAGGATTCGAGTTTTTCCGCAATCTGGGCGGCTTGGGGCCAGTCGCGCGAACGCTCGTAGTTGGCCAGCAGCGCCAGGCGGGCCTGGGCCTCGAAGCGCGTACCCTCGGGCTTGCGCAGGGCTTCTTCGGCGCGGTCCAGCAGGCCGGCTTTGAGGTAGTCCAGCGCCAGTGCGTGCTGGGCACGGTGGCGGTCGTCCAGTACCAGGTCGCCACGCGACAGCAGGTGCTGGTGCACGCGCACGGCGCGCTCGTATTCGCCGCGACGGCGGAACAGGTTGCCCAAAGCGAAATGCAGTTCCGAGGTATCGGGATCGTTTTGCACGGCTTCGATGAAGGCGTCAATGGCCTGGTCCTGCTGTTCGTTGAGCAGAAAGTTCAGGCCCTTGAAATAGGCCTTGGGCGCCTGGCGGTTTTCCAGACGCAGCTGGCGCATGTCCATGCGCGAGGCCAGCCAGCCCAGCACAAAGGCGACCGGCAGGCCCAGCAGAATCAGGTTCAGATCAAAGTCCATGGGCGGGCGGTGTGACCGCTTTGTCGGCGTTGGCAATGTCGGCCGCCGCAATGGCCGCCGCCGCTTCACGCTGCGCGCGGGCTGCAGCCCGGCGGTGTTGCCACCAGCGCGGCACCATGCCCAGCACGCCGATCACCAGCCCCAGCGCAAAGGCCGTCAGCACCACCAGCACCAGCGGCGCGGTCCACTGTTGGCCGAAGAAAAAGCGCACAGTGGCGTCGCCCTGGTTGTTCAGGGCAAAGGCGAACAGGGTAAAAAAAATGGCTGCTTTAAGTAACCACTTAAAGAGCCATGCGATGTGTTTCATTCATCTCCTCGGTGACGAGATGATTCTAACGAATGTGGCCCCCACGCTCCGCCGCTTACGCGGGTCGCTGCCCCTCAAGGGGGCTAAATTTGCTTGGGGCTGCCCGGCGCAAATTTGTGGCCTTAAAAATGCTCAGACTTTGGTCTTGGATTCCAGCTCGGCAGTACGTGTATCCACGGCTTCGCGCAGAGCCTTGCCGGGCTTGAAGTGGGGCACGCGTTTTTCCGGGATGGCCACGCTTTCGCCGCTGCGCGGGTTGCGGCCCATGCGGGGCGGGCGGCGATTAATGGAGAAGCTTCCAAAACCGCGAATTTCAATGCGGTGGCCACGTACCAGGGCATCGTTCATGGCGTCCAGGATGGCCTTCACGGCGAATTCTGCGTCGCGGTGGGTCAGTTGGCTGAAACGGTTGGCCAGTTCTTCAACGAGGTCGGAGCGGGTCATGGCGGTCTAGGGTCAAGAGAAGAAAAAACGACCGGTACCCCAACACACGCTGGGACTGCCGGTCGTTCGTTCAGGTCGTCAACAACAGATTAGTTGTTGTTGTCCAGCTTGGCGCGCAGCAAAGCGCCCAGGCTGGTGGTACCAGCGTTGCCAGCGTTCTGGCTCAGGTTGGCCATGGCGCCTTGCTCGTCTGCCATGTCCTTGGCCTTGATGGACAACTGGATGTTGCGGGTCTTGCGATCCACGTTCACCACCACAGCGGTCACTTCGTCGCCTTCTTTCAGCACGTTGCGAGCGTCTTCAACGCGGTCGCGGCTGATTTCGGAAGCGCGCAGGTAACCGATGATGTCGTCGCCCAGGTCGATTTCAGCGCCCTTGGCATCCACGGTCTTGACCTTACCGGTGACGGTCTGGCCCTTGTCGTTGATCGACACGAAGGTGGTGAAAGGATCGGAATCCAACTGCTTGATACCCAGGGAGATGCGCTCGCGGTCCACGTCCACAGCCAACACGATGGCTTCGACTTCCTGGCCCTTCTTGAACTCACGCACAGCGGCTTCGCCGGTTTCGTTCCAGGACAGGTCGGACAGGTGCACCAGACCGTCGATGCCAGCAGCCAGACCGACGAACACGCCGAAGTCGGTGATGGACTTGATCGGACCCTTGACGCGGTCGCCGCGCTTGGTGTTCTGCGCGAACTCTTGCCATGGGTTGGCCTTGCACTGCTTCATGCCCAGGGAGATGCGACGCTTGTCTTCGTCGATTTCCAGAACCATGACTTCGACTTCGTCACCCAGGGCAACGATCTTCGAAGGCGCAACGTTCTTGTTGGTCCAATCCATTTCGGACACGTGCACCAGACCTTCGATACCGGGTTCCAATTCCACAAACGCGCCGTAGTCGGCGATGTTGGTGATCTTGCCGAACATACGGGTACCTTGGGGGTAGCGGCGGTTGACGCCCATCCAGGGATCGTCGCCCATTTGCTTCAGACCCAAGGACACGCGGTTCTTTTCGGTGTCGAACTTCAGGATCTTGGCAGTGATCTCTTGACCAGCGGTCACCACTTCAGAGGGGTGACGGACACGGCGCCATGCCATGTCGGTGATGTGCAGCAGGCCGTCGATACCACCCAGGTCCACGAACGCACCGTATTCGGTGATGTTCTTGACCACGCCTTGCACCACAGAACCTTCTTTGAGGGTGTGCATCAGCTTGGCGCGCTCTTCGCCCATGGAGGCTTCCACCACAGCGCGGCGGCTCAGCACCACGTTGTTGCGCTTGCGGTCCAGCTTGATGACCTTGAATTCCAGGGTCTTGTTTTCGTACGGAGACAGATCCTTGGTGGGACGGGTGTCGACCAGCGAGCCGGGCAGGAAAGCGCGGATGCCGTTGACCAGAACGGTCAGGCCGCCCTTGACCTTGCCGGAGGTGGTGCCGGTGACGAATTCGCCGGATTCCAGGGCCTTTTCCAGGCTCATCCAGGAAGCCAGACGCTTGGCCTTGTCGCGGGACAGGATGGTGTCGCCATAACCGTTTTCCACGGAGTCGATGGCCACGGAAACGAAGTCGCCCACTTGGACTTCGATTTCGCCCTTGTCGCTCTTGAATTCTTCGATTGGCACGTAGGCTTCGGACTTGAGGCCAGCGTTGACAACAACGAAGCTGTGCTCGATGCGAACGACTTCAGCGGTGATGACTTCACCGGTGCGCATCTCCGAGCGTTGCAGAGATTCTTCAAATAGGGCTGCGAAAGATTCAGACATTTTGGTTGCAGTTTGCACTGCGGGGTTAAGTTATAGAACCCCAAGGCCGGTGCGCATGCAGCGCGAGGAGAGCCGTGGGGACCAAAAGGCAGAGGCTCCTGCCTCTGCTTATCAGCCTCTCAAGCGGACCTGAAAGGCTGTGTGCCTTGCCACCAGTCCAGCACGGTTTGTACCGACGATTCGACGGTCAAATCCGAGTTGTCCATGAGCTTGGCATCTGCGGCTGGCTTCAAGGGTGCAACGGCACGGGATGAATCCCTGGCGTCGCGCGCCTCCAAATCGGCACGAAGACTGTCAAGTGTAGCTGAAATTCCCTTTGAAATCAACTGCTTATAGCGCCGTTCGGCGCGGCAGGCGGCGCTGGCGGTCAAAAACACCTTCAGGGGGGCGGCCGGGAAAATGACGGTGCCCATGTCGCGCCCGTCGGCGACCAGGCCGGGAAGCTGGCGAAAACTGCGCTGGAAGTTGACCAATGCCTCGCGTACACGGGGGAAGGCCGACACTTTGGAGGCATTCATGCCGGCCTCTTCGGTGCGGATCGCGTCTGTCACGTCCTCGCCGTCCATAACGATTCGGGTGCCTTCAAAGCGGATTGTCAGGCTTTTCAGCAAAGCGACGATAGCGGCCTCATTCGCCGGGTCGATATTGATGCCGTCGCGGGTGGCGGCCAGGCCGGTCAGCCGGTACAACGAACCCGAGTCCAGGAAGTGGTAACCCAGCTTTTGCGCCAGTTGGGCGGCCAGCGTTCCCTTGCCAGACGCCGTGGGGCCGTCCACACAGAGCACCGGGATGGCATCTGCATCGGCCTGCGCAACGGAAAACAGGGCTTCAAAGTAGCCCGGAAAGGTTTTGGCCACGCATTTGGGGTCTTCAATGCGGACGGGCAGACCCGCCGGATTGAACGCGGCCAGTGAAAAGCACATGGCGACGCGGTGGTCGTCGTACGTGTGGATGCTGGCGGCTTTCCAGTCAGTGTTCGTGGCCGGTGGGGTAACCTGAATGTAGTCTGTCCCTTCCACCACAGTTGCCCCCAATTTGCGCAGCTCGGTGGCCATGGCGGCAATGCGGTCGGTTTCCTTGACGCGCCAGCTGGCGATGTTGCGCAGCGTTGTGGTGTCATCGGCGTACAGCGCCATCACGGCCAGCGTCATGGCGGCATCGGGGATGTGGTTGCAGTCCAGGTCAATGGCGGTCAGGGGCCAGCGGCCACGCTCTACACGCAGCCAGTTGGGGCCGCTCTGGATGTTGGCGCCCATTTGCTGGGCTGCTTCGATGAAGCGGATGTCGCCCTGGATGGAATCTGCGCCAACGCCCTGGATTTTGATGCCGTTTTGGCCACCAGTGCCCGTGGCTATTGCGCCAAGTGCTATGAAATAGCTAGCAGATGAGGCATCTGCCTCGACGTGGACCGCGCCCGGGGAGCGCAATTGGGCGCCGGCCGGAATGGTGAAGCGTTGCCAGCCGTCGCGCTGCACGGTCACGCCAAAGCGCTCCAGCAAGTTCAGCGTAATTTCGATGTAGGGGCGGGAGATCAGTTCGCCGACGACTTCAATCACGATGTCCTTGGTGGCGACTAAAGGCAGGGCCATCAGCAGCGCGGTCAGGAACTGGCTGGACACGTCGCCGCGCACCTGGATGGGTGCATCGAGCTTGAGCGTGGGCACGCCAATGCGCAACGGCGGAAAGCCGGCATTGCCCAGGTAGTCTATGGAGCAGCCCAATTGGCGCAGCGCATCGACCAGATCGCCGATGGGCCGCTCATGCATGCGCGGCACGCCGCCCACTTCAAAATTGCCACCCAGTACGGCCAGCGCGGCCGTCAGCGGGCGCATGGCGGTGCCGGCATTGCCCAGAAACAGTTTGGCGGCCGTCTGAGGCAGCTTGCCGCCCAGGCCGGTGATGTGGACGGTAGACCCGGCTTCCACCACTTTGCAGCCCAACGTGTGCAATGCGACCAGCATCACGCGGGTGTCGTCGGAGTCCAGTACATCGTGGATGGCGGTGGTGCCTTCGCTCATCGCCGCCAGCAACAGCACGCGGTTGGAAATGCTTTTGGAGCCAGGAAGGGTGACGCTGCCGGAAGCGCTCTGCAGCGGCGGGAGGTCCAGAAATTCGGTAGAAAACATTACTTGTTGAGTTTGGAGGCCATGCTCCAGTTCGCGCGGGTATTGCTGGCTTGCTCGATCAATCCTTCCAGGGCGTCGGCATTGCCGCTGGAGATCATCAATTCGAGTGCCTCCAGGTTGCGCTGGAAAATCTTGCTTTGTGCCAGCAACTCTTCACGGTTGGAGACCAGGATGTCGCGCCACACCTTGGGGTCGCTGGCCGCGATGCGGGTGAAATCGCGAAACCCCGGGCCCGCCAGCGACAGGTAGTCCTTGCCCTGGGGTTGCCCCGAGATGGCATTCATCAGTGCAAACGCGATCAGGTGCGGCAGGTGGCTGACTGCAGCAAAAGCCGCGTCATGCTGTTCGGGCGACATCTTCAGGACGCGGCAGCCCAAGGCAGTCCACACGTCCACGGCCTTTTGCAGTTGGGCGGTCAGTGTGCGTTCGATGGGCGTGAGGATGATCTGGCGGCCCGCGTACAGGTCCGGGTCGGCGTGCTCCACGCCCGACACTTCTTTGCCGGCAATCGGGTGGGCTGGCACAAAAGAGCCCACCTGCTCGCGCAGGGCGCGGCGGCCAGCGTCAATCACATCGCGCTTGGTGGAGCCCACGTCCATGATCAGCATGTCGGGTGTGACCAGATGCTTGATGGCCTTGAAGGCGGCTTCGGTGGCCGCCACCGGCACGGCAATCAGCACAATGTCGGCCCCCGACACGGCCAGCAGGGCCGACGGGGCTTCGATGTCGATCACGCCCATCTGGCGCGCGCGTTCGGTGGTGCTGGGGGACTTGCTGTAGCCCACCACACGTTTGACCAGACCTGCGCGTTTGAGCGCCAGGGCAAACGAACCACCCATCAGGCCACAACCAATCAATCCAAGCTGTTCAAACATAGGGGTCCTCTGGCCGTAGGGTGTCAAGCGGCGTTAGTCGGCCAGCGGGTAGGTGCCCAGCACTTTGTAGAAAGCGCACAGGCCCTGCAGGTCCAGCAGTGCTGCGGCGACCTGGGGCTGCGAAGGGTGGCCTTGCAGGTCGATGTAAAAATAGTACTCCCACTGGCCGGAACGCGCCGGGCGCGACTCGAAGCGCGTCATGGACACGCCGTGCTTTTTGAGCGGCACCAGCATGTCGTGCACGGCGCCGGGCCGGTTGGGCACCGACACCACCAGGCTGATGCAGTCCTTGCCCGTGGCTTGCGGCGCCGGCATGGTACTGGGCAGGCAGACCACGACAAAGCGGGTGCGGTTGAAAGCATCGTCCTGGATGGCCTGGGCCGCAGTGTGCAGGCCGAACTCGGTACCGGCACGCTCGCTGGCAATGGCCGCCCAGGCCGGGTTGGTGGCCGCCAGGCGCGCGCCTTCGGCGTTGCTGGACACGGCACGCCGCTCAGCGTGGGGCAAATGGGTGCTGAGCCATTGCTGGCACTGGGCCAGCGCCTGCGGATGAGCCAGGACGACCTCAATGCCCTCCAGCGATGCCGCAGTGCGCAGCAGGTTGTGGCGCACCAGCAGGCTGATTTCACCCACAATGTGCAGCGGGGAGTGCAGCAGCAGGTCCAGCGAGCGGGTAACGACGCCTTCGGTGCTGTTCTCCACCGGGATCACGCCAAACTGGGCAGAACCCGCGGTGGCTGCGTGGAAGACTTCGTCAAAGTTGCTGCAGGGCACGTGCTGGATGCTGGAGCCGAAAAAGCGCAGAGCGGCTTCTTCGCTGAAGGTGCCTTTGGGGCCCAGGTAGGCCACGCGCTGCGGCGCCTCCAAGGCGCGGCAGGCGGACATGACTTCGCGCCAGATGAAGGCCACACTCTCGTTCTTGAGGGGGCCGGCATTGGCCTGCTGCAGGCCACTGATGACCTGGGCTTCGCGCTCGGGGCGGAACACCGGGGAGCCTTCCAGGCGCTTGACCTCGCCGACTTCATTGGCATATCCGGCGCGGCGGTTGAGCAGAGCGAGCAACTCCTGATCCACGGTGTCGATCAGGGTGCGAAGTTCAGGCAGTGTTTTGGCCATGGAAGTGTGCGTGCACTGGGTGCGTTTAGCCGTGGGTGCGCTCAAATTCTCGCATGTAGGCGACCAACGCCTGCACGCCTTCGAGCGGCATGGCGTTGTAGATGCTGGCGCGCATGCCACCGACCGATTTGTGGCCCTTGAGCTGCAGCAGACCGGCTGCTTTGGCACCGGCCAGAAAGGCGTCGTTCAAGGCTTCGTTGCGCAGGAAGAAGGGCACATTCATGCGCGAGCGCGCGTTGCGGGCCACGCCGTTGATGTAGAAGCCCGAGGCGTCAATCGCCTCGTACAACAATTCAGCCTTGGCGATGTTGCGTGCTTCCATCGCGGCGACACCGCCTTGGCGTTTGAGCCACTGGAACACCAGGCCCGCCATGTAGATGGAATAGGTCGGCGGCGTGTTGTACATGGAGCCGTTGTTGGCCACGGTTTGGTAGTTGAATGCGCTGGGGCAGACGGGCAGAGCATGGCCCAGCAGGTCTTCGCGTACCACCACCAGCGTCACGCCGGCCGGGCCGAGGTTTTTCTGGGCACCGCCAAAGGCCAGTCCGACCTTGTTCCAGTCCACAGCGCGCGAGGCCACGTGCGAGGAGAAATCGATCACCAGTTCGGCCCGGGAGCCCAGCGCCTTGAGGTCGGGCAGGGTTTGAAACTCGATGCCGTTGATGGTCTCGTTGCTGCACACGTGCACGTAGCTGGCCTGGTCGCTGAGGTGCCAGCTGCTGGCGGGAGGAATGGCGGTGAAACCATCGGCCTTGCCGCTGGCCGCGACGGTGGTCTGGCAGTACTTGCCTGCTTCCTTGTAGGACTTCTCGCTCCAGCTACCGGTCAGCACAAAGTCGGCCATGCCTGCTTGCCCGGGGGCGGCGCGCAGGCTGCTCAGGTTCAGCGGCACGATGGCGTTTTCAGCCAGACCGCCGCCCTGCATGAACAGGATCTTGAAGTGGGCGGGCACCGCCAGCAGTTCCCGCAAGTCGGCTTCGGCCTGGTCGTAGATGGACTGGAATTCCTTGCCGCGGTGGCTCATCTCCATCACGCCCATGCCGCTGCCATGCCAGTCCAGCATCTCGTCGGCGGCCTGCGCCAGCACTTCGGCGGGCATGGTGGCCGGACCGGCCGAGAAGTTGTATGGGCGTTGCATCAGACGTTTTAAGGGTCAAATCGGGCGCTAGCCCTTGTTGGATGTGCGCGAGAAGCTATGGAGTTGATAGCAAATTGCGGGCGTTATGCGGCTTCCGGGGCGTCGTCGCCACCTTCGGAAGCGTCTGCATCCGCGGCGTTAGCATCGTTTTCCACAATGCGCTGCAAACCGCTGAGCTTGGAGCCTTCGTCCAGACCGATCAGCGTCACGCCCTGTGTGGCGCGACCCAGTTCGCGGATTTCAGCGACGCGGGTGCGCACCAGCACACCCTTGTCGGTGATCAGCATGATCTCGTCGTCCACGTGTACCAGCGTGGCCGCAACGACCTTGCCGTTGCGCTCGGACTGCTGGATGGCGATCATGCCCTTCGTGCCACGGCCGTGGCGGGTGTATTCGGTGATGTTGGTGCGCTTGCCGTAGCCGTTTTCGGTGGCGGTCAGCACGCTTTGCTGCTCGTCTTCGGCGACCAGCATCGCGATCACGCTTTGCGTGTCGTCCAGCATCATGCCGCGCACGCCGCGCGCATTGCGGCCCATCGGGCGCACATCGTTTTCGTCAAAGCGCACGGCCTTGCCGCCGTCGCTGAACAGCATCACGTCGTGCTGGCCGTCGGTCAGCGCCGCGCCGATCAGGAAGTCGCCCTCGTCCAGGTCCACGGCAATGATGCCGGCCTTGCGCGGGTTGCTGAATTCATCCAGCGCCGTCTTCTTGACCGTGCCCATGCTGGTGGCCATGAACACGTAGTGGTCGGCCGGGAAGCTGCGGTTGTCACCGGTCAGTGCCAGTACCACCGTGATCTTTTCACCCTCTTGCAGCGGGAACATATTGACGATGGGGCGGCCACGTGAACCACGCGAACCAGCGGGCACTTCCCAGACCTTGAGCCAGTACAGGCGACCGCGGTTGGAGAAGCACAGCAGGTAGTCGTGTGTGTTGGCCACAAAGAGCTGGTCGACCCAATCGTCTTCCTTGGTGGCAGTGGCCTGCTTGCCGCGTCCGCCGCGCTTCTGCGCGCGGTATTCGTGCAGCGGCTGGCTCTTGATGTAGCCGCTGTGGCTCATCGTCACCACCATGTCGGTGGGGGTGATCAGGTCTTCGGTGGACAGGTCGAACGAGGAGTGTTCAACCAGCGAGCGGCGTGCGCCAATCTTGTTCTGGCCGAATTCCTGTTTCACATGGCTCAGTTCCTCACCAATGATGGTGGAGACACGTGCCGGTTTGGCCAGGATATCCAGCAGATCTTCAATCTCCGCCATGACTTCCTTGTATTCGGCGATGACCTTGTCTTGCTCCAGACCGGTCAGGCGCTGCAGGCGCATTTGCAGGATTTCCTGTGCTTGCGTTTCGGACAGGCGGTACAGGCCGTCGTTGCCCATGCCAAATTCTTTTTCCAGACCATCGGGACGGTAGTCGTCGGCATTGACCACACCGCCGTCGGCGCGCGTGCGGGTGAGCATTTCGCGCACCAGCTTGCTGTCCCAGGGGCGGTTCATCAGTTCCATCTTGGCCACGGGTGGTGTGGGTGACTCGCGGATGATGCGGATGAATTCGTCGATGTTGGCCATCGCAACGGCCAGGCCTTCCAACACGTGGCCGCGTTCGCGCGCCTTGCGCAGGTTGAACACGGTGCGGCGCGTGACGACTTCGCGGCGGTGGTCCAGGAAGACCTCGATCAGGTCCTTCAGGTTGCACAGCTTGGGCTGGCCATTGACCAACGCGACCATGTTGATGCCGAAGGTGTCCTGCAACTGCGTTTGCTTGTACAGGTTGTTCAGCACCACCTCGGGTACTTCGCCGCGCTTGAGTTCAATCACCAAGCGCATGCCGGATTTGTCGGATTCGTCCTGGATGTGGCTGATGCCTTCGATCTTCTTCTCGTGCACCAGTTCGGCCATGCGTTCCTGCAAGGTCTTCTTGTTGACCTGGTAGGGCAGCTCGTCGACGATGATGGCCTGGCGCTGGCCTTTGTCGATGTCTTCAAAGTGGCACTTGGCGCGCATCACCACCTTGCCGCGGCCGGTGCGGTAACCATCCTTGACGCCGTTGATGCCATAAATGATGCCGGCGGTGGGGAAGTCGGGTGCCGGGATGATCTCCATCAGCTCGTCAATCGTCGCGTCGGGCTTGCGCAGCATGTGCAGGCACGCATCTACCACTTCGTTCAGGTTGTGCGGCGGGATGTTGGTGGCCATGCCCACGGCAATACCGCCCGAGCCGTTGACCAGCAGGTTGGGGATGCGGGTAGGCAGCACCAGCGGCTCTTTTTCCGAGCCGTCGTAGTTGGGCCCAAAGTCGACCGTTTCCTTGTCCAGATCGGCCAGCAGTTCGTGCGCGATCTTGGCCAGGCGGATTTCGGTGTAACGCATGGCCGCCGCGTTGTCGCCGTCGACTGAGCCGAAGTTGCCCTGGCCATCCACCAGCATGTGGCGCATGGAGAAATCCTGCGCCATGCGCACGATGGTGTCGTACACCGACTGGTCGCCGTGTGGGTGATATTTACCGATGACGTCACCGACGATACGGGCCGATTTTTTGTAGGCGCGGTTCCAGTCGTTGTTGAGCTCGTGCATCGCGAACAGTACGCGGCGGTGCACCGGCTTCAAGCCATCCCGCGCATCGGGCAGAGCGCGGCCCACGATCACGCTCATGGCGTAATCGAGGTAGCTGCGGCGCATTTCCTCTTCGAGGCTGATGGGCAGGGTTTCTTTGGCGAACTGGGTCATGGAATAGGCAGTGGGCTATGTCGGGGACAACCTGCCATTCTACGGTCTGGCCAATGTCGCATGCGTGCAACATTGTGGTGCAATGTCCGTCTTGCACGCGCTTTGGGGACTTGCGATTCCGAAACCGCTTCAAGCTATGGCACAATAGTCTGAGCGTTCTAAATTAGTGCACACACTGTTTGGTGCGTCTTCCAATTATTCGCAGCGCTGCTGCAGTTTGTTCCGCAAAAGGAAAGTCATGAAACAATTGAATAAAGTAGCCGTCATCCTTGCTACCGCAGCACTCGCAACTGTCGCTGGCGCCCAGGAGATTCACAACTGGAAGAGTGCTGCTGGCGATGTCTGGAAGAACGCTACTGGCGAATGCTGGCGTGACGCCAGCTGGACCCCCGCTACGGCGGCTCCCGGCTGCGATGGCGCTATTGCGGCTCCCAAGGCTGCCGCTCCTATGGCTGCTGCTCCCGCCCCCATGGCTGCCGCACCTGCTCCGGCTCCGGCTCCTGCACCCGCTGCTGCCAGCAAGGTCACCTACGCTGCTGACGCATTCTTTGACTTTGACAAGTCCGTGCTGAAGCCCGAAGGCAAAGCCAAGCTGGACGACCTGGTTGACAAGGTCAAGGGCATCAACCTGGAAGTTATCATCGCCGTGGGTCACACTGACTCCGTCGGTTCCGACGCTTACAACCAAAAGCTGTCCGTGGCCCGTTCCGAAGCTGTTAAGGCTTATTTGGTGTCCAAGGGCATCGAAAAGAACCGTGTTTACACCGAAGGCAAAGGCGAGAAGCAGCCCGTGGCTGACAACAAGACCGCCGAAGGTCGCGCCAAGAACCGCCGCGTAGAAATCGAAGTGGTCGGAACCCGCTCCACCAAGTAATCGATTCGGTACTTGAATCCAAAAAACCCGCTTCGGCGGGTTTTTTGTTGTCTGTTTGCTGGTTAGGCCCAATCGAACGACGCATGTGAGCCTGTGACACGAGTCCTGTTGGGACTTGTGCCGCTTCTGTTCATCGATAATCGTGGAATGAGTACTACATTGAATGCGGATCCGGCTGAATTGGCCAAATTCTCCGAGTTGGCCCACCGCTGGTGGGATTTGGACAGTGAATTTCGTCCATTGCACCAAATCAACCCCCTGAGGTTGGACTGGATTCAGGGCATCCAGCCCCTGCAAGGTCTGAAGGCATTGGACATTGGCTGTGGCGGCGGCATTTTGGCCGACGCGATGGCCCGCAAGGGCGCGGAGGTGTTGGGCATCGATCTGTCTACCAAGGCGCTCAAAGTCGCTCAGTTGCATGCGTTGGAAGCGCAGACTCCGGGTGTGACCTACCGGGAGGTCAGTGCAGAGGCCTTGGCTGCGGAAGCCCCGGCCCAGTTTGATGTGGTGACCTGCATGGAAATGCTGGAACACGTGCCGGACCCGGCTTCGGTGGTGCAGGCCTGCGCCACGCTGGTCAAGCCGGGGGGCTGGGTATTTTTTTCCACACTCAACCGCAGTGCGAAATCTTTCTTTCTGGCCATTGTCGGAGCGGAGTACCTGCTCAACTTGCTGCCACGTGGCACCCACGAGTACGCCAAGATGATCCGCCCCAGTGAATTGGCCCGCTATTGCCGCGGGGCCGGGCTGGAATTGCAGCACACCCGTGGTATGGAATACAACCCGCTGACAGAGCGTTATTGGCTCAGTGACGACACGGGGGTGAACTACCTGTTTGCAACCCGTAAACCGGTTTTGGCTACATGAAGACGGTATTTACTGGTATTGCGGCCGTGTTGTTCGATCTTGACGGCACGCTGATCGACAGTGCGCCAGACCTGGGGGCCGCCGCAGACCATATGCGGGTGGCCCGTGGCATGGACTCCCTGCCACTGGACACCTACCGACCCATGGCGGGTGCCGGTGCGCGTGGCATGCTGGGCATCGCCTTTGGCATGGCACCAGAACATCCGGATTTTCTGGCAATGCGGGAAGAATTTTTCCGCAATTACGAACGCTGCATGACCGTGCGTACACAGGTCTTCGCGGGCGTGTCCGAATTGATCGCCGCGCTGGAGCGCGA
>JACXTT010002266.1_pt1 | contig 30722 bp, 25 predicted proteins | sample 9270951 | NCBI WGS metagenome assembly JACXTT01 (sample SAMN15532306, study PRJNA645909) | rock metagenome | isolation source: weathered quartz diorite | place: Puerto Rico | collected 2017-06-21 | reverse complement strand
CTAGAATTCGTGCTGTTTCGTCCCTACGGGACTTGATTCCGCGAGGAATTTGGACCACGCGCTCACGCGCGTGGCTAGAATTGTGACGCTCGCTTCGCGAGCTGGGTTGGGCAACACGCCCGTAAAGCCCGCGTTCAAGAAAATATATTAATCATGAAATATCTTGATCGCACACACATCCTGACACGCATCATTGAAGCCAAAAAAAAGCGGCTTCAGATCGCGAAGATGCGTGTGCCCGAGCCGATCGTGAAGCGGATGGCCGAAACCGCCAAGGTTTCTCCATCTTTCCGGGAAGCATTGGAAACACGACAGCGGGTTCGAATCATCGCCGAGGTGAAAAAGGCGTCGCCCTCGAAGGGAATCCTGAAGCAGGATCTCGATCCAGGACAACAGGCGGCGGCATATGCGGAAGCTGGAGCCTCTGCGATATCGGTTGTTACCGAAGAAGATTTTTTTGAGGGTGACCTGGGCTGGGTCGGAAAAATCGCCGAAGCATCGAACCTTCCCGTGCTTCGTAAAGACTTTGTATACGAGTCGTTCCAGGTTTACGAAACGCGTGCGGCGGGCGCAAGCGCGATTCTCTTCATCGTCGCGATGTTGGAACCGTCCGAACTGAAGGATCTCCTCGCCATTGCGCGCCAGGTAAAACTCGATGCGCTGGTCGAGGTCCACGATGAAGCTGAATTGGGCGACGCGCTGGAGGCAGGAGCTTCCATTATCGGTGTGAACAATCGCGATTTGAAAACGTTCGACGTCGATCTCCAAACTTCGCTGCGTCTCGCGAAGCTCATTCCGGACGATCGGCTATTTGTGGTGGAAAGCGGCATCCACACGAAGGCCGACATTGAACTCCTTCTGGATGTGGGTGCGGATGCCTTTCTCATCGGAGAGCATCTCATCACGTCAACGGACCCGGTAACCGCAATTCGAGGCCTCTCGTGACGCGCGTCAAAGTCTGCGGAGTGACCGAAGTTGAAGATGCGCGCGACGCCGTACTGCTGGGGGCGGACGCCATCGGTTTGAATTTCTATCCGAACAGCCCCCGTTATCTTGATGCCGCACGCGCCGCAAAGATCATCGACAGTTTGCCCCCGCTGGTGACAACGGTTGGTGTTTTCGTGAATCATCCCGATCCGCAAAATCTCGAAGACTTTGCGGTATCGCTCGGATTACACGCCGTTCAACTGCACGGCAATGAAACTCCCGATTACTGCTCGATGATCCAACGCGTGAAGGTCATTAAAGCGCTTCGCGTCGATTCGAACTTCCGCGTCGATACACTCCGCAGCTACGGCAGCCGCACGTTCCTCCTCGATGCGTGTTCGCCGGATCATTTCGGCGGCACTGGAAAGTCGTTCAATTGGGACTTGGTTTTCGGTGCCAATGCATTCGGTTCTATCATCGTCGCCGGCGGGTTGAATCCTGAAAATGTTGCGCTGGCAGTCAGCACGCTTCATCCGTATGGTGTGGACGTGGCAAGCGGTGTGGAATCCAAGCTAGGCAAGAAGGACTATGAAAAGATGCGACGGTTTATCGAGGCGGTCCATCGCGCCGACGTTGCTTTGATGGGTGCACCATGAAAGGTCATTTTGGAAATTACGGCGGGCAATTTGTCCCCGAAACGCTCATGCATCCCCTGGAAGAGTTGGAAAGCGCATACGTCGAGGCTCAGCGCGATCCCAGCTTTCAGGCGGAGCTCGACGAACTCTTTCACAATTACTCGGGGCGGCCGACGCCGCTTTATTTCGCCGAACAACTGACGAAGGCTTGGGGCGGCGCGAAGATTTATCTCAAGCGAGAGGATCTGAATCATACAGGCGCGCACAAGATCAACAACTGCCTCGGCCAAGGGCTGCTCGCGCGGCGCATGGGTAAGAAACGCATCATCGCCGAGACTGGCGCCGGACAACACGGCGTTGCCACCGCCACCGTGTGCGCGCGGCTCGGCCTCGAATGCGATGTCTACATGGGGGAAGAAGATATTCGCCGCCAGGAACTCAATGTCTTTCGCATGAAGTTGCTCGGCGCCCGCGTCATTCCTGTCTCAGCCGGGAGCAAGACACTCAAGGATGCGATCAATGAATCGATGCGCGACTGGGTGACGAATGTGCGCACGACATATTACATGCTGGGGTCGGTGCTCGGCCCGCACCCTTATCCGGTTATGGTTCGGGACTTTCAATCCGTGATCGGCCGCGAAACTCGGGCGCAGATTTTGGAACGAGAAGGCCGGCTGCCCGATGTTTTGGTGGCGTGCGTTGGCGGCGGAAGCAACTCGATCGGGCTGTTCTACGATTTTGTGCGAGACAAGGATGTGCGAATGATCGGCGTCGAGGCCGGCGGCCGAAGTCCGGTCTTGGGCGACCACGCCGCGCGCTTTGCCGGCGGCAGGCCCGGCGTGCTGCATGGGACGTTCTCTTACATCCTTCAAGACGAAGACGGGCAGGTCGTGCCCACACACTCTGTTTCGGCCGGGTTGGATTATCCGGCCGTCGGGCCGGAACACGCCGCTTTCCACGATACGGGTCGTGTGGAATACACCAGCATCAATGATGTCGAGGCAATGAATGCATTTCATGAATTGAGCCGCTTGGAAGGAATCATCCCGGCCTTGGAAAGCGCGCACGCGATCGCTCAGACGAAGAAGTTGAAGCTGGGGCCGAAGGATATCGTTGTTGTCAATTTATCTGGCCGCGGCGATAAGGACGTGACGGAAGTAATGAGGCTAATGAACGCACGATAAAACCTCTGTGTCTCTGTAGTAACTGCCGTAATGAACCACAGAGACACAGAGTAAGAGTCGGCGTGCTTACGGCTATGACACGTATTGAACAGAAGTTTACGCAGTTGCGACGGGAACACCGGAAGGGCTTCATTCCCTACATCACCGCCGGCGATCCAAGCCTTGACGTCACGCGCGATCTCGTTATCGCGCTCGAGAAGGCGGGCGCGGACATTGTTGAGCTGGGTGTTCCCTTTTCCGATCCGATCGCCGATGGTCCCGTCATTCAGCGAGCGACGGAACGCGCGCTGCACAATGGCGTCAGGCTGCAGAAGGTTCTGGAACTCGGACGGAGCATCCGTAAGCAATCTCAGATTCCGCTCGTCCTGTTCAGTTACTTCAACCCGCTTCTCAATCACGGCTTGGAACAACTCGCTCGCGACGCGGTCCAATCCGGGTTCGACGGCGTGCTCGCCAGCGACCTCACCGTCGAAGAATCCGGTACATTCGTTCGCACGATGCGGAACGCGGGTCTGAATACGATATTCTTGGCGGCGCCAACCAGTTCACCGGAGCGGATGAAGAAGATCGCGGAGACGTCGAATGGATTCTTATACGCTGTCTCTCGTACTGGAGTGACCGGCGAACAGCGGGACTTGGCGGATGATTTGAAACAATTTTTGAAGACTTTACGATCGCACACGGCTTCTCCGGTTGCGGTCGGTTTCGGAATCTCGCATCCCGACCACGTTCGCGCGGTGTGGCAAGAAGCAGATGCGGCAGTTGTAGGCAGCTCGATCGTCAAAGAAATCGAGAAGCACATCGGCAAGGCGGACTTGGTGGAGAAGGTGGCTATGTTCGCCGGTTGGCTGAAAGGTTGTCCGTCGAAATGAGCATCGAAGATTGGCGTCGCAAAATTGATGAGATTGACAGCAAGCTTGTCGAGTTATTCAACGAACGCTCTAAATGCGCGATCGAGATCGGAAAGATCAAACACGCCGAGCACCTCAGAGTCTACGATCCGGAACGGGAACGAGAAATTCTTCGACGCATCAAAGACGCGAATCACGGGCCGCTCGACGACGAGTCTCTTCAGCGGTTATTCGAACGGGTAATCGATGAATGCCGCCGCATCGAAAGAATTGAGAGAGAGAAGGAGTAGGCACAAGTTTTATGGTTGTTGTCATGCAGGAGCGGGCGACCGAAGAGCAGATTCAGAATGTGATCGATCGCCTTATCCAAATAGGCTTTGACGTTCATCGGTCCACGGGTACGGCATACACCGTATTAGGGGCCGTCGGCGGCGCGACCGTCGATCACCGCGATATCGAACTGCTCGAAGGCGTCCGCGAAGTCATCAAGATTTCCGCCTCATACAAGCTCGCGAGCCGTGCTTTCAAGCCCGACGGCACGATCGTCAGGGTCGGTCCTCCCGGACGGCAGATTGAGATTGGCGGACGTAATGTCGTGATGATGGCGGGACCTTGCACCATCGAGAGCACCGAACAAATCTCGACAATTGCCGGCATCATGAAGGACTGCGGAATCCGTATTCTTCGCGGTGGCGCGTTCAAGCCGAGAACTTCGCCATACAGCTTCCAAGGAATGGGAGAAGAAGGTCTCAAGGCATTGCGTCAAGCTGCGGACAAGTACGGCCTGCTTGTTGTTTCCGAGGTCATGAACCAGACGCAGATCGCGATGTTTATGGACTACGTCGATCTTCTCCAAGTCGGTGCGCGCAATATGCAGAACTTCGACCTCTTGAAGGAGCTTGCGAAAGTCCGGCGGCCGGTACTGCTCAAGCGAGGTCCGTCGGCCACGATCGAAGAATGGCTGCTCTCCGCCGAATACATTATGACGGGCGGCAACCACGATGTGATCCTCTGCGAGCGCGGCATTCGGACCTTTGAAAACTACACGCGAAATACTCTCGACATTTCCGCAATCCCCGTCGTGAAAAAACTATCGCACCTCCCGATCGTGGTCGATCCTTCTCACGGCACGGGACGCAGGGACAAGGTCGCGCCGATGGCGCGCGCTGCCGTGGCCGCCGGAGCGGACGGACTTTTGATCGAAGTCCATCACGCTCCCGAAACCGCGCTCTGCGACGGAGCGCAGTCCTTGTATCCGAACCAATTCCGCGAATTGATGTCGCAACTCAATATGATTGCTCCCGCGGTACAAAGAGCAATGCTGTAGGCGCGACCCGCCAACATTAGCCGCATTTAATGTTCGATTAATCTACGGCTAATCATCGGTCCGTTTAACTCCCTAGGTGAAGTCAGTCTTCAGACTTCACTCCAAGGAGAAATAACGGAATGAGACTACATGGAAGAAGTTTGGCTTTGATTACAGCGTTGGTCGTAGCGTTATCGGGAAGTGCCTTTGCTTCGCAGAAAAGCGGCGCGAAGCATGTCGCCGTCGGAACGATAACCTCTATCGATGCCAACCAAGTCGTCGTCAACGAGAAAGTCAAAGGGAAAGACCAGTCGATGACCTTCAAACTCGATTCGGCGACCCAGAGAAGCGGTAAGCTTGCGGCCGGCACACCGGTGACAATTCAATACCGCAGCGAAAATAATCAAAACATCGCGACTACAGTGCGGGAACGTGCAGCAAACAGCCTGGCCGCGAAGCCTTCAAAGAAGAGTAAGAAAAATTAGCGGTAGGGACGGCGTACAGCCACCTCTGTGTCTCTGCGATTGTTGTTGTAAGTAACCACAGAGACACAGAAGGTTATGTTTCGCTGGACCTGCCCAATTCCTATCTCTCCTGTCGATTAAGGCGCGAAATGTTTCCGGGAACTATCACTTTGTCATCTACAATTTTCGGATGCCAATGGAGCACGAAATAACGGAGTTTTTGCGATCATGGCAGGGAGGCGACGAAGACGCCCTCGAAAAGCTGACTCCTCTGGTCTATCGAGAGCTTCATCGTCTAGCCGGCAGATACATGCGCGGCGAACAGATGGACCATACGCTCCAGGCAACCGCCCTAGTCAATGAGGCTTACGTTCGGCTGATCGATTGGAAGAATGTTCAGTGGCAGAATCGGAAGCATTTTTTTGGGGTGGCGGCCCAAGTCATGCGCCGGATTCTGGTCGATTACGCGCGGTCTCGCCGTTACGACAAACGAGGGGGAGGCGCCCGCGCGATCCCGCTCGATGAAGCGCCCCCAATAGCGGGCGATAATCTAACGGTCCTTCTGGAAATCAACGCGGCGCTCGATCATCTGGCCGCGATGGATGCTCGTAGAGCTCAGGTTGTGGAGCTCCGGTATTTCGGTGGATTAAGCGTTGATGAAACGGCCGAGGCGCTGGGCATTTCGTCGATCACCGTGATCCGGCATTGGAACTTTGCAAAAGCATGGCTTCTTCGAGAGTTAACGGGGTCCAAAGAAGATGAATCCTGAACGCCTGGAGCGGATTGAAGCACTCTACAACGATGCACTGGCCCTTCAGCCCAACGACCGGAGCGCATTCCTCGATTGCATTTGCGGTGCCGACATCGATTTACGTCGTGAGATCGATTCTCTTCTGATGTCCGAAACCGCCAGCACTTGTTTGGATAGAGACGCTATACATTTTGCCGCCCAATCCCTGGCCAATCGGGCAGACGATGTCTTGATCGGCCGAATGCTCGGACGATACCAACTTTTATCGAGTGTCGGTCGAGGAGGGATGGGCGAGGTTTACTGCGGAGTCGATACCCGGCTCAATCGTTTGGTAGCCCTAAAAGTCCTGCCTTCGTATTTGAGCGGCGACGTCGAATGGGCCCAACGCTTGGACCGGGAAGCTCGAGCGGTCGCCGCTTTGAACCATCCGCATATCTGCACGCTTTATGACATCGGCGATGATGCCGGGATGCACTACTTAGTCTTTGAATATCTCATCGGAGAACTTCTCTCAGAACGACTGCTCCGAGGGGCCCTTCCTCTGCGGGAAGCCCTCCGCTATGCGATTCAGATGGCAGAGGCGCTCGTAGCCACGCATGAAGTAGGTATTGTTCATTGCGACCTGAAGCCACACAACATCATCCTCACGAGGTCCGGATTGAAGTTGCTGGACTTCGGCATCGCCGAATTACCGTACGCGGAACCCCGGAAGGAGCATCCTTCCAGCGGCAGATCGCCTGGCACTCTCGCCTATATGTCCCCGGAGCAGATCGAGGGCGGCCAGACCGACGCTCGAACGGATATTTTTGGTTTCGGTCTGGTGACTTACCGTATGGTGACCGGCCGGCCTGCATTCCAAGGCAGGGACCGAGATGCTCTCGCCGATTCCATTCTCAACGAGAATCCACCGCCCGCATCGCAGCTCGTGCCGCGAGTACCACCGGCTCTGGATTTCCTGCTTGCAGGCTGCCTCGCCAAGAAACCTTCGGAACGGTGGCAATCGATTGCCGACATCGTACTTCTGCTGAAGTGGATCGCGAGCTAAGGGCGTTCCGCCGGCCATCCCTTGTCGAGCGGTTTCTTCGGGTCGGCAGTGATCTGTATGTTGGCGCAGTGATGATAGGTATAGCCGCCAGGATTGTTGAAACCGTGCTCGGCCATAAACTGCACCACCTGTAGCGTGCACTTCTTGCAATCGATGTTCGGCAACTGAACGTCGGTCTCAAAAGGCGGCGTCGTCCCCGTCGGCCGCGTGGAATGCACAAACAGCCCATCCGCGAGCACCGGAATCGCCGGCGGATTTTGAATGAGGGCAGATACAGACTGTGGCCCTCTTTCAGTGTCCTTTGTGGTGACCTGCGGGTCGGGAGGAAGCTCGGTCGGCGAGTTCACAGCCAGCGCGACGCGAAAGTGACCCGGATGGTAGATCGTCTCCTGGACTTTGATATGCAGTTTCTCCCCGCCTGCCGCTTTAGAGACGATGTAGCTCGGCTTACCCCAATCTGTATTGGAACCGCCGCATGGACCAGCCTTCTGCGGATCCCCGCGGTCGTTTTCAATCAGCCATGAAGCCGGCTCCAAAAGCTTGAAGTGCGCGGAAGCGCTCTGAGCCACTATTACCGACACGCTAACCACAAGAATGAATCGAACCGAATGTTTCATAGGTGTGCTCCCCTTTGCCGCACGCTATCACTTCGGGCATAACACCGCCAAACAAGAAAAACATGGCCGAATCGTCATGTGCTGTGTATAACCGGCCCCGTTTGGATTTCTAAAATTCAATTTGCATGCGCGCCAGGAAGCACGCATGACGCCGCGCAAGAAGGAAAGAGTCCATGCTCACTGAAGAGCAAAGAACCAAGAATTGGTTGTCGGTAGCGGCAATACTTCTGCTCGTCATCACTGTTCTGATAATTGCCACACAGGGCGTTGCGGCGCAGGCCGGCCTTCAAGGGCGCTGGACAACCTTGCCTTATCTAATGCCGATTAATCCTGTTCACATGGCGCTATTGAACAACGGGAAGGTGCTGATCGTTGCCGGCTCCGGAAACGTGGCGACCGAAACAAACTATCGGGCTGCCGTCTGGGATCCGCAAGCCGGAACGATTACCACGCAGCCGGTCTCGTGGGACATGTTCTGCAACGCGATGGTTGTACTACCCGATGGCCGGGCCTTCATCAACGGCGGCACCTTACAATACGACCCTTTTCACGGCCAACCGAAGAATGCTGTCTACAATCTCGCAACCGGCGCCTTCACCGACGTACAGAACATGGCGCACGGGCGTTGGTATCCCACAACGACCACACTTGGAGATGGTCGAGTATTGACATACTCGGGTCTCCTCGAAACGGGCGGAACGAACACAACTGTAGAGATCTACACGCCGGACACCGGCTGGAGTCAGCAATATTCTGGAGGCTGGACACCACCGCTGTATCCGCGTTTGCATCTCTTGCCGAACGGTAACGTTTTTTATTCCGGTTCAGGACCTGGTTCGCGAATCTTTGACATCACTTCGAAGACCTGGTCAAACGTCGTGGCTACGACGAATTACCCAAACACGCGAACCTATGGAACGTCTGTACTGCTGCCCTTGACTCCCGCAAACGGCTACAAGGCCCGCATCATGATTATGGGCGGAGGCAATCCGGCAACAGCGACAACAGAGATCATCGATACGTCCGCCTCGCCTCTTCAATGGCAGTATGGTCCCTCGATGTCTCAACCTCGCATTGAGATGAACGCCACGATTTTGCCCAACGGAAAAGTATTAGCTGTCGGCGGATCAACCAATGACGAGGACACAGTCACTGCCAGCTTAAACGCCGATCTGTACGATCCCAACACGAACAGTTTCAGTTCAGCCGGCGCCAATGCGTTCGCTCGCCTTTATCATTCCGGTTCGTTGCTCCTTCCGGATGCAACCGTGTTGTTGGCCGGAGGAAACCCGACTCGAGGTTCCTACGAACAACGCATGGAGATTTACTCTCCCCCCTATCTCTTCAACGGCGATGGCAGCGCGGCCACACGGCCGACGATCACGAGTGTCAGCACCTCAGCGCTGGTTTACGGCGCTGGCTTTCAAGTGCAAACGCCCGATTCAGCCAACATTACGTCTGTTGTACTCGTTCGGCCCGGTGCGCCGACGCATGCGTTCGACATGGATCAGCGGCTAGTGGGATTGTCGTATACGGCGGGTAGCGGCGTACTGAACGTGACGGCACCTGCGAACGGCAATATCGCTCCTCCCGGTTATTACATGTTGTTTATCTTGAATTCGGCTGGTGTTCCATCCCTTGCGACATTCGTCCGCCTGTCTCCGAATCAAGCTCCGACAGCCACGATCACAAGCCCAACCGGAAATGTCACTATTAATGCCGGCGATTCCGTTTCATTTTCCGGATCGGGAACGGATCCCGATGGCAGCATCAGCGCGTATTCCTGGACATTCCCCGGAGGTAATCCGGCTTCAAGCACGGTCGCCAATCCGGGCAACGTTGTCTATTCGACTCCGGGCAGCTATACCGCTTCATTGAGAGTAACGGACAATGCGGGAGCAGTAAGTGCACCCGCGACGCGCACAGTGACGGTCGCTGATTTTTCGCTTTCGGCTACACCCGCATCGCAGACCGTGTCCGCAGGGGCCAACACAACTTACACTGCGACAGTAACTGCTGGAACTGGATTCACTGGAACCGTGAATTTCAGTGTTTCGGGACTGCCGGCCGGCGCGACTGCATCTTTCAATCCAGGGTCTGTCGCGACATCCGGCTCGACGACTCTTACTGTTTCCACGGCGATAACAACGCCGGCTGGAAGCTATCCGTTGACCATCACCGGTACGACCGGTCCCATTACTCATACTGCTAACGTCACGCTGGTTGTTTCGGGCGATTTCGCGATCTCTGTGACGCCCTCGAGCGCCACCGTCAGCGGAGGAGGAGACGCGACCTATACGGTGACCATTACTGCGGGACCGGGATTTTCAGGGACGGTTACTCTTTCCGCATCCAATCTTCCACGCGCAACGACTGCCAAATTCAGTCCACCGTCCGTTGTGAATTCCGGCAGTTCGGTACTCACGCTCAACACCAAGAAAAATTCACCTGTTGGAACAAACACTATAACGATAACCGGAACCAGCGGCAGCCGCCTTCATTCCGCAACTGTCACTTTGAATATTCAATAAGGCTGCATGCGCATTTCTCGCAGAGAACTTCTAAGACAAATGGCAGCAGGAGTCGCAGCCGCGACATTTGTCCCTTCTTTCGCCCGCTCGCAGACGCCGATTCGTCTTAGCAGAAGTCAAAACGCGTATGGCCCGTCGCCTAAAGTGATCGCGGCCATGCACGATGCCGCTCGCAACACAGGCGCGGATCCGGAAGAGGAAGCGGACAAGCTGCGCACCGCAATTGCCGCAGTTCACCGAGTTTTGGCCGACCACGTGGTCTTAGGGTGTGGTTCGACTGAAGTGATGCGTGCAGCGGTCAGCGCCTTTGTTTCGCCGAGCCGGCCGCTCGTCGTTGCGCTACCGACGTATGACGTGATTGTTAGCTTCGCCGACCGCATGGGAGCTGAAACGCTTTCCTTCGCGCTGTCTGGCAACTACGCCCACGATTTATCGGCAATGCTTGCCCATTCGCAAAACGCGGGCCTCGTTTACGTTTGCAATCCGAACAATCCTACGGGCAGCCTTACACGGCGACGCGACCTAGAAACCTTTATTAGGGCGCTTCCTCAAACGACGCACGTGCTTATCGACGAGGCATACCATCATTACGTCGTCGAGTCCGCGGACTACGCGTCATTTGTTGATCGGCGTTTCGACGATGACCGCGTGATTGTTCTGCGGAGTTTCTCGAAGGTCTATGGTCTCGCAGGCTTGCGCATTGGATACGCGATTGCTAATCCAAAAACCGCCCGCCTCCTCGCGTCTTGGTTGCCTGGCGATATGAATACAATCGCCGCTCGAGCTGCGGTCGCAGCGCTCAAAGACACCGAACACGTTTTGACCAGCGTGCGCCGGAATGGCGATGACCGGCAGGAATTCTTGAACCAGGCGAATGCACGGATGGTGCGGGCCATTGATTCGCAGACAAACTTCGTCATGCTTAATACCGGACGCCCCGCCATTGAGGTGATCGCACACTTCAAGCAGAACAATATCGAACTGCCTGGAGTCATTCCGTCGCTGTCTCAACATATCCGAGTTTCACTCGGCACTCCTGCCGATATGATGGAATTCTGGCGTGTGTGGGATCTCATACCAGCGAAAATGGTTATGTAAAACCTGTCGAAGTTGTCTCTTTGTCCGGCATGTAGAATAGCTTCTGATGTCATCTGGCCGGCGAACCGAACACTTCTCCTTTTCCGATCTTCCCCGAACCCTTTGGTACTTCCTTGGTGAGGAACGTTGGACGTTCCTCGGGTTCAGCGGAGTCCTTTTGACAGTTCTTTGTTACACCGTGGTGCCCCCATACATCATGGGGATGATCGGGAATTTCCTCATCGAGTACATGAAGGCCGGCTCCGTAGCGCCCGCATCAATACGGCCGCTATTCTGGCTGGTCGGACTACTTTCCGGCACCTATGCCATGGTCGCGCTGGTTCGCTTATCGAGCAAACGCATGCTGGGCCGCATGAGCCTGAATGCGCGATACCGTGCGAAGGTGTGGGGCTTCGAACGGCTGCTCGATTCCTCGTTATCCTGGCATCAGCAGGAGAGTACGGGGAACAAAGCACAGCGGGTTCTTACCGGAGCCGAGGCGGTGCGTGAATGGACCGGCAACATTTTCATCGATTTCTTGTCGACGGTTGCCACATTCAGCGGGGCGCTAATTGCGGGTGTCCTGCTGCACCCCGCGTTCATCCTGTTCTTTGTGTATTACCTTGGCGTGCTCATGGCCACGGAAGTCTTTTTCGACAACCGCATCTCGAGACTTTCAGACCGTATTAATAAGTCGCTCGAAAATGCCAGCGGCGGGTTCGTCGAGAGCGCCTCGAATATTCTGTCCGTTAAGGCGCTGGGCGCGGCGGGCACCGTGACGAGCAATCTTGCCGAGCGTGAAGAACTGGCGCGTCGGCTGTCCTATGAGCGGTTGCGTCTGGGCAACAGCAAATGGATGTGTTTTCAAATTCACAATGCGCTCTGCTGGGGAATGTATCTTCTCGTTGTTGCTTACATGGTGATGCATGGAAGACTCTCGGCGGGATTTTTCCTGACCTACGCCATGTATTTCGACAAACTACGCGAAGCTGCAGTCGATTTCACCGATCGCTTCCAGTTGATGATCGAGCGCAAATCCAACCTCGGCCGGATGATGCCCCTGTTCTGGATCGACAATCGGCTGCCTGCAGGCACGCGCAAATTTCCACACGAGTGGCGTGGTATTTACATTCGCGAAGCCGTCTTTCGGTACGACAACAAACCGGCCGTCGGCCCGCTTTCGCTTGAAGTGAAGCGTGGTGAAATCGTTGGGATAGCCGGTGCATCGGGTTCTGGAAAATCGACGTTGATCAAGCTCCTGCTCGGGCTTTATCACTTGGACCGAGGAACGCTTCAGATCGGCGATGTGCCCATCGCCGAGATTTGTCATGAGGAGTTGGTTTCGAATATTGCCGTCGTGCTGCAGGAGACGGAACTGTTCAACTTTTCGTTGGGGGAAAACATAACGATGATGCGCGATGTGCCGCCTACCTTGTTGCAGCGCGCCTGCGAAATCGCTTGCCTCAACGACGTCATTGCGTACCTGCCGGATGGACTCGATACCGTTATCGGCGAGCGCGGGTATTCCTTGTCGGGCGGTGAGCGTCAGCGCGTCGGTATTGCCCGCGCAATTTGCCGAAATGCGCCGATTCTTCTGCTGGATGAAGCCACGTCAGCCCTGGATTCCGCTACGGAACGCAAGGTTATGCAAAGGCTGATGGCTGAGCACAACGGCAACCGTACGATGCTCATCGTGTCACACCGCATCAGCACGCTCAAAGATGCCGATAGGATCGTGGTCTTCGATCAAGGCCGCCTTGTCGAACAGGGACGCTTTCAGGAATTGGCAGAAGACCGCGGATCACGTTTCGGGACGATGTACGCAATCCAATCGACATAAACGCGGAAGTGGAAGGCTCCCCTCGCGAGGGTTCCCTCGCGAGGGCATCAATATACTTGACGAATCCGACATCAAAGACAGAAGAGAAATTGAAAATTGGACGAATCCTGCATCTCAAATCCGGAAAAAGGGGACAGTCCCCATTTTCTGAACTACAAGAAAATGGGGACTGTCCCCTTTTTCGCAGGATTCAGGATTCGTCCAATTTAGACTTTCCCCGCGACGAGGGATTGCTCAAGTATGTTGTTTACCCCTCGCGAGTGATAATCTTCACCTCTGTTCCCACGAGGAGAAACCATGTCATTGCGACGGCTTGTGCCTTATTGCCTAATCCTGGCTGCGGCGTGTTTGCCCATGCTGGCCACATCTCAAGCGCGGCGTTCTGCGGTGTGGTTCGAAGGCGGTCGCCTGATCAGCGGCGACAAGAGTCCCGTGATCGAGAACGCAGCGTTCCTCGTTGAGGGCGATTCCTTCACTTGGGTCGGCAAAAAAGGAGAGCGGCAGCCTCCCGCGAACGCGACTCGCGTGGATCTGACAGGCAAGACGGTGATTCCCGCCTTGATCGACGGACACAATCACATCGGATTGGTTAATGAGAAGGACGGCACCAATACAAAGGCCAATTACACCCGCGAAAACCTGGTCGACCAGCTTCAGCGCTATGCCTACTACGGAACGGCGGCGGCGATGAGCATGGGTCTCGAAGCCGATCAGGAGCTGGCGTACAAGCTCCGCGACGAGGTCATCCCGAATGCCGCTAAATTCCTAACAGTTGGAAAAGGCATCGCCGCGACGTCCATGGCGGGTCCGCCGGGCGAAGCGCGCCTCGGCATTCCCTATGGCGCCGTGACTCCAGAGGAAGGCCGCCAGCATGTTCGGGAGTTACACGCGCGCGGAGTTCACTTCGTCAAGTTCTGGGTCGATGACCGTGAAAACACGGTACCGAAGCTCAAGCCCGAGGTGTATCGCGCGATTATCGACGAGGCGCACAAGAACGGGATGGAAACCCTCGCGCATTTGAGCCGCACTTCGGCGCTTGCAGATGCGAAGGATCTCTTGAAGTCCGGCGTGGACGGATTCGTCCACACAGTTCGTGACCGCGACGTTGACGACGAGTACATCGCTTTGGTGAAGGCGCATCCGAAAGTCTGGACCGGTCCGAATATTCCTGGACCCGGCGAGACCGAAGAAGAAATCAACACGCTGGCCGAGACGCTGCCTGCTTCGACGATTGCAAACATGCGCCGTCAGTTCGAGATGAGGAAAGCGGCGGGAAACCCGCCTAACCAGCTCTTCGAACTCCACTGCCGCAACGTGAAGAAGATCCACGATGCCGGCATGATCATCGGACTCGGAACGGATGGAACAGGTGACGGCTTCGGTGCGCATCAGCAGATCGCGTACTACACGCATTGCGGATTCACAACGGCTGAGGCGATTCAAGCCGCGACCTCCGTGAACGCGAGGGTGCTCGGACTAACCCGGATGGGCACCGTAGCCGCCGGCAAGGAAGCCGACTTTGTCGTGTTGGATGCCAATCCGTTGGAGAATATTGCGAACACGCACAAAATTAATAAGGTCTACCTGAGAGGCACTGAGGTCGATCGCGCCGCGCTCCGCTCGAAGTTTCTGGGAGGTACAAAGTGATGTCCAAGCTTCTTTCGCAACAGCTGACACGCCGCCGGGCGCTCGAAGTATTGGGAATAAGCGCGGCTTCCGCTGCGTTACCGACGAGTGTGTTTGCGCAGGCCCCAACGTTTCCCAAGGGCGCGATCATCAGAACAGTCCTGAAGGACTACGCGCCCGAAGAGTTGGCGGGCGGCGCCACACTGTTTCACGAGCACATGCAACTAGCTCCCGATTTCAGCGCGAAATTTGCCGCGGCCACAGCTGCCGCTCGGGCTGCGAATGGTTTGCCGCCGGCTCCGGCGCGTGGCGGCGCGGGCGGCGGTGCCGGCCGTGGCGGTGGACCGGCAACTCCACCTCCGGACATCATGCACAACGTGGATCTGATGTCGGCTGAAGTCGCTAAAGCCAAAAGCGAAGGCGGCATCGCCTGTATAGTCGACGGCGGACATCCGGACATGGGCCGCGACGTCAACTTCCTGCGTGAAGTTTCGATGAAGTCCGGCGTGCCGATCGTCATTGGCGGCGGATTTTACTCGCAGCCGTTTTATCCGAAAGAGATTTCGACGATGAGTGAGGAACAGATCGTGAAGGCGCTGGTCAAACAGGCTGACGACGACACTCTCGGCGCGTTCGGCGAAATCGGTTCCTGGGACGAGATCACTGCCGATGAACGCAAGATCTTCCGCGCCATCGGCAAAGCGCATGTTGCGACGAACATTCCCATCTTTACGCACACGGGCATTCCGGGCAAGTCGGCGCTCGAACAGCTCGATATCCTCGAGGATGCCGGCGTCAAACCGGATCGCGTCGTCATCGGACACCTCGGAAATCTCGTGGACGCCAACGTCTATGTGCACAAGGCAATCTGCAGGCGTGGCGCGTTTGTCGGTTTCGACAGGCAAGGAGGAAACAATGACGCGCAGCAGGTGCCGATGGTCGCGGCAATCATCGATGCGGGTTTTGCCGATCACCTGATGTTTTCGTCCGACGCTTCCAGCGGCTATGCGAAAACTTTGACGGTGTTCCTGCCGAAGCTGAAAGCCGCCGGCGTTAAAGACGACGTGTTGCACCGCATCATGGTGGACAACCCGCGCCGGTTTCTTGCGTTCGTTCCGAAACGCCCCCGGAAAAAATAGTTATCTAGCCATCGCAAAAATGGCGAGGCAACCCCAACCAACTAAAAAGAGCAGACCACCGAGTGGTGTGATGGCCCCCAGTGTGGACACACTCGTGAGTGCCAGGGCATAGAGACTGCCTGAAAACAGCACAACACCGAAGAAGAAAGACCAACCGGCAATGACCAAAAGTCGTGCCCTGCCGAGTTGTCCAGCCGCAGCGGCGACGATCAGCACCGCGAACGCGTGGTACATGTGATATCGCACCCCGGTTTCGAAGACGGCCAGCATCTCAGGCGACAGCCGGCTCCTAAGGCCATGCGCGCCAAACGCGCCAAGTGCCACGCCCACAAAACCGAGTACGGCTCCAAGCAATAGGAAGGTACGATCCATGTTTCTCATGCCGACTATACCGTAAAAGATCTACGAATCATCTTCTCCTTGATTGATTAGGAGAGTCGATATATTCTCTCCTAAACAAATTAGAGGAGCTTCATGGCTGAAGAAGCGGATCTGCTGCCCGGCACCCTGGACTTACTCATCTTGAAGGCCGTTGCGCTTGGGCAAGAACACGGCTACGGCATATTGCTGCGGATACAACAAATCACCGGCGGCGCGCTAACGATTGAGCAGGGCGCGCTGTATCCCGCTCTGTATCGTTTGGAACATCAAGGACTGCTCGACACCGAATGGGGGACCTCCGATAACAACCGGAAGGCGAAGTATTACAGCATCAACGCCGCCGGCCGGAAACGCCTTCGGCAAGAAACGGAACGCTGGAATCGGACGGCCGCCGCGATGATGGCGGCGCTGCGCACTCAGGAGATCTGAACATGTTTCGAGCCAAGCTGCGCTCGTTCTGGAACGGGTTATTCCGACGCGTTGATGTCGAGACTGGAATGGCCGAAGAGCTGAAGTTTCACATCGAAGCACGCGCCGAGGACCTGGTTGCATCGGGTCTGAGTGCCGATGAAGCGCTGCGGCGAGCAAAGCTCGAATTCGGTTCTGCCGACAAGTACAAAGAGGAGATGCGGCAAGCGCGAGGTCTGCGCCTGCTCGACGAGTTTCGAGCAGACTTCAAATATGCGGTTCGCGCTTTGCGGAAAAATCCAACGTTCTCTCTTGCCGCAATTCTGACGCTTGCGCTGGGCATCGGCGCAAATGCGCTCGTGTTCAGCGTCGTTCGGGCAGTAATCCTTCGTCCGCTCGATTATTCGAATCCGGATGAACTCGTCCAACTGTGGGAAAGCGGTAAGCACATGGAAGGCGACTGGGTTTCATTCCCAAACTTTCGTGACTGGGCTCGCCAAGCCCAATCGTTCACGGGTCTCGCAGCGTATACCTACAATGGAACGACAATATCCGGAGACAAAGAACCTGAAGCCGTGCTCGCTCTAGAAGTCACGGACAGATTCTTTGACATGCTGGGCGTCAAGCCGGCGCTCGGAAGAACATTTGTCGAAGGCGAAGATCAACCGAGCCATGACCACGTCGCCGTTATCAGTTACGCGCTTTGGCAACGGCGATATGCCGGCGATCCGAATGTGATGGGCCGCCAGGTTGTGATCGGGGCCAGGCCCCACACGATCATCGGAATCATGCCATCGTCATTCCGATTTCCAAACGTGGCCATGCTCATTGATGTCTGGGTTGCAGGAAGCCGGCGGTCCGATATCGAACAGAGAGGCAGCCACAACTTCTGGACGATCGCTCGCCTCAAACCTGGTGTGAGTCTTTCAGAAGCTCGAGCCGAGATGGACACCATCGCTCAAAGGCTTGGGCGCGAATTTCCGGAAGACAAAGATGTCGATATCTCGGTTGCTTATTTGCACGACCGCGTTTCCGGCGAGGTCCGGCCTGCGTTGCTCATGTTGCTTGGATCCGTCGGGCTGCTGTTGCTATTGGCCTGTGCCAATATCGCAAATCTTTTGCTTTCGCGCGCCGAATCGCGGCGCCGTGAGATGGCGATCCGAGAGGCTATCGGCGCAGGCCGCAGCCGCTTGATTCGGCAGACGCTGACCGAGAGCGTGCTTCTCGCGTTTTTGGGCGCGGCAATGGGATTGGCTGTTGTGGCGGGCATTCTCCAGCCGCTGTTGAGATGGGCGCCGGCGGATATTCCCAGAATCGGACAAACCTCGATTGATTTGCCGGTTTTGTTCTTCACGTCCGCGATTGCCCTCACCGCCGGTATTCTGTTTGGACTGGCGCCCGCCATCGTTGGTGGAGGCCACAATGTCTACGAAGCCTTGAAGCGATCGGGCGCTCGATCCAGCCCCGAGCGCGGGAGTTTTGCGGTCCGTCACATTTTGATTGCAAGCCAGGTCGCGCTTGCCGTGATTTTGCTCGTCGGCGCAGGATTGTTGCTACGCAGCTTGATCCATGTAACCCGGTTGGATCCGGGTTTCCGAAGAGAGCGCCTGTTTATAGCCATCCTGAACGTGGAAGGCCAGGCGCGCTATGCCGCTCCCGAGCAACAAGTCGCATTCTTTGAAGAAGTGGTGCGGCGCGTCCGTACCGTACCGGGTGTGGAGTCCGCAGCCGTAACGGATTCTATGCCGCTTAGTGGAATGAATGATCAAGGCAGTTTTGATATTGAGGGACGTTCCTGGTCGGCGCTTCAACAACAGTATGGGAAATATGGGCCAGAGGCGAACCGCCCTCACGTCTCGTCGGGTTACTTCGAAGCCATGGGCATTCCGGTTGTTCAAGGTCGCGTGTTCAACGAGCACGATCGGGCGGATTCACAGAAGGTTGCGGTTATCAGTGACCTTGCCGCGCGAACGTACTGGCCCAACGAAAATCCGATCGGCAAACGTCTGAGCGTCCGTGAGTCCAAAGACGGCAAGCCCATTTGGCATGAGATTGTCGGTGTTGTTCATAGTACTCGGCACTTCGGTATGGAAGCTGCGCAAAAGCCCGAAATTTACGTGCCGCATACTCAGGCAACGGAGCCGTTCATGATCCTCGTTGTTCGCGTGGAAGGGGACATGGATAGCGTCATTCGCGCATCTCGAAAACAAGTTTCATCGCTTGATCCTCAACAAGCCGGATTTGGCGTTCTGCGAGGCGAAGACATGCTGTTTGGTTCCGAGACTCGCCGGCGCTTCCAGACTTTTCTCCTCGGCGGTTTCGCGGTTCTCGCGGCTTTTCTGGCGGCAATTGGTATCTATGGCGTCGCGGCGTACACAGTGATGCGACGTTCGCGTGAAGTGGGCATACGCCTCGCGCTTGGGGCCCGGCGTGCCGACGTCGTTCTGATGATTCTACGGCAAGGAATGTTCACGATAGTTGCCGGAGCGATTGTAGGTATGTTGACCGCAGCAGCGCTATCGAGGTTGCTTGCGAGTCTTCTCTTTGGAGTCTCGCCTTCCGATTCTTCAACCTTTTCTTCCGTCCTGTCACTGGTCCTCTTGATCGGTGTTCTCTCTGTGTATTTACCTGCTCGCGCCGCTTCAAGAGTTGATCCCGCAATCGTGCTAACTGAGGAATAACAGCCGCCTGAGGTATCATGTTGCGACCGTTTACTGGGCGTTTACACACTTGACGCAATCGTACAACTGCAGCCGCATAGCGGCGAAACAACTTTAGCCACGGGCGTCAGGGGGCGTTGCCCAACTCAGCCGCGAAGCGGCGGCACAATTTTTAGCCACGGGCGTCAGCCCGTGGTCGATCGAAAATAGACGGACCAGTCCCGTAGGGACGGCACAAGGCAAAAACCGTGCTGTGCCGTCCCTTACGGGACTTGATTCCGTGTGCATTTGGACCACGCGCTCACGCGCGTGGCTAGAATTGTGGCGCTCGCTTCCCGAGCGGAGATGGGCAACATGCCCCAAGCCCGTGGCTAAAGTTGTTTCGCCGCTATGCGGCTGCGCGAACCATCTGTGATGATTGCCGCGATAGCCTTAGCAATCGTAATCCAGGATGTGCGAATCGAGGCCGTATGAAACGAATCATTTCCATTTCGATTGTAGTCTTACTGTGGACTCTGACGACGTTGAGCGTCGACATCCACGACACCAAATTGCTCACGCAGCCGGCAATCAGCCGCGACCACATCGCGTTTGCCTACGCCGGTGACCTTTGGCTTGCAGGTCTCGACGGGCAAAATGTGCGCCGCCTGACCAGCGATATCGGTGTCGAATCAAACCCAGCATTTTCCCCTGATGGAAAACTTGTCGCTTTCAGCGGTCAAATCGACGGAGACGGGGACATGGACGTTTACGTCGTTCCCGTCGATGGCGGCGTACCGAAACGTCTGGATTGGCATCCGCTCGCGGACATCGTGCAGGGTTTCACGCCGGATGGCTCGGCAGTACTGTTCACGTCGCCGCGTGAAGTCTTCACGAGTCGATACACGCAGCTTTTTACCGTGCCTGTCGATGGCGGTTTCCCGACTGCTCTGAAAATTCCCAATGCCTCCAAGGCGACATATTCACCGGACGGGACTCGCATCGCATACAACCCATTGCCCCAGGTGTTCAATGAATGGAAGCACTATCGCGGTGGAGAGGTTTCGACGATCTCGTTGTTCAACACGAAAGACTATTCGGTTGAAAGGATCCCGCAGCCGAAGGAGAAATCCAACGACATCGACCCCATGTGGATCGGAGACAAGGTGTACTTCCGCTCCGATCGTAACGGCGAGTTCAATATCTTTTCATACGATCTGAAGACCAAAGTCATCAAGCAACTCACGCAGCACTCGGATTTTCCGGTTCTATCGGCTTCAGCGGGCGGCGGGAAGATCATCTACGAACAGGCCGGCACCCTGCACATTCTCGATCCCGAAAACGGCCGTAGCACGAAGCTCGTCATTGGCGTGCCCGCCGATCTGGTTGCAACGCGGACGCGCTACGTGAAAGGCAATAAGTACATTCGCCATGCCGCCATCTCTCCAAGCGGCGCGCGCGCCATCTTTGAATTCCGCGGTGAAATCGTCACCGTTCCCGCTGAAAAGGGCGACCCGCGAAATCTAACAAATACGACCGGCGTTAACGAGCGGTCGCCACTCTGGTCACCCGATGGAAAATCGGTGGCGTATTTTTCCGACGAGGGCGGTGAATACAAGCTTCACGTTCGAAACCAGGATGGCAGTGGAGATGTCCGAAAGTATGAATTGAATGGCGCCGGATTTTACGACACGCCGACGTGGGCGCCCGACAGCCAGAAAATTGCCTTTGCGGATAATTCGTGGACCCTTTATTGGATCGATTTAAAAACCGGCGCTACGAAGAAAATCGCGTCTGAGCCGGTACATGGTCCGGCCCGCAGCGAGACAATCCAGCAGGCTTGGTCGCCCGACTCAAAATGGATCGTCTACACGCTCAACAGCAAATCGCTCATTCAGGCTGTGTACGCGTACTCGCTCGAAGAGAACAAGTCTTATCCGATTACCGACGGCTTGAGCGAGGTCAGCAATCCTGCATTCGATCAAAGCGGAAAGTACCTCTATTTCTTCGGGTCCACAGACGCCGGCCCCGTCAAAGATTGGTTCGCGTTATCAAACGCAGATATGCGCGAAACGCAGTCTCTTTACCTTTGCGTGCTGCGCAAAGATCTGCCTTCTCCGCTCGCAAAAGAAAGCGACGAGGAAAAGGGCACGCAGAAAGAAGAAAGCGCAAAGGAAGATAAAGCCGCGCCGAACGAACCTTTCCGGATCGATTTTGCAGACATCAATAATCGCATCATTTCAATTCCTCTTCCCGTAGCAAGGTACGACAAGCTGCAGGCCGGCGCGGCCGGACAGATCTACTACCTCGAATTGCTGCCGGCGGCAGCCAACCTGTCTGGTGATACGCCTCGCGGGACGCTGCATCACTACGATCTGAACACGCGTAAAGATGAAGTCCTGATGTCCGGCATCAACGACTTCGATCTCTCCTTCGACAAAAAGAAACTTCTTTACCGGTCGAGAGATGAATGGGGCATCGTCGCTTCGAAAGACAAAGTTCAGGCCGGACAGGGCAAGCTGAAAACGGACAGCATCGAAGTTTTCATCGATCCGCAAGCCGAATGGAAACAGATGTTCGATGAAGCCTGGCGTATCAATCGTGACTACTTTTACGCGCCGAACATGCACGGACTCGATTGGAACGCCGCGAAGAAAAAATACGAAGTCTTTCTGCCGCACGTCGCGGTCAGGAACGATCTCAACCGGATCCTTCAGTGGATGTCGAGTGAATTATCCGTCGGACATCATCGCGTAGGCGGTGGGGACCAAATGTATGAATTGAAAAACGTACCGGTTGGATTACTCGGAGCGGACTATGCCATCGAGAACGGTCGGTACAGATTCAAGAAAGTCTACGGCGGGTTGAATTGGAATCCGGGCTTGCGATCGCCGCTGACAGAACCCGGCGTCGATGTGAAAGCCGGAGAATATTTGATCGCAGTCCGTGGACAAGATTTGAGGCCGCCGGCAAACCTGTACAGCTTGTTTGACAATACGGCCGATAAATCCATCGATATTGTCGTGGGTCCGAATCCCGACGGGTCCAATTCGCGTGTCGTTCGTGTCGTGCCCATCTCCAACGAAGCGACATTGCGCAATCGCGATTGGGTGGAAGGCAATCTCAGAAAAGTTGAGCAGGCGACAGGCGGACGCGTGGCCTATGTCTACGTTCCCGATACCGCAGGCCAGGGATACGCGTACTTCAAGCGCTACTTCTACCCCCAATCGAATAAGGAGGCGATCATTGTCGACGAGCGATTCAACGGCGGCGGCTTGGTCGCCGATTATTACATCGATATTCTCCGCCGGCCTTTCATAGCGAATTGGTCCATGCGTTTCGGCGAAGATTTGAAGACGCCAACCGCGTCGATCCAAGGCCCGAAAGTCATGATCACTGACGAGACTGCGGGCTCCGGCGGTGACTTGCTCCCATGGATGTTCCACAAATTCAATCTGGGAAAAATCGTCGGCAAGACCACGTGGGGAGGACTGGTTGGAACTTTAGGCTATCCGGTCCTGATGGATGGCGGCGCGATCACCGCGCCTAACCTCGCAATTTGGACCGAAGACGGCTGGGTCGTCGAAAACATCGGTGTCCCTCCGGACATAGAAGTGGAACAGACTCCAGCGGACGTCATCGCGGGCCGGGATCCACAATTGGAGAAAGCCATCCAAACGGTCATGGATGAGCTCAAGAAGAATCCGCCGGCGCAATTGAAGCGGCCGCCGTTCCCGGTGAAGGCTGGAAAATAGGCCTCCTGTTTGAGTGTGGGTCAACAGCGGCAGAGCTAACCGCAGGAGCGGGGCCCTTCCTTGAACGAAGCGCCGCCCTTTTTGCATCAGCCGCCACCTGTTTTGCATCAGCCATCGCCGACTTTGCACGAGCCGCCGCAGTCGTGGCTCCGGCCTGTTCCTGCGGAGCATCAATGATCGCCGGCCGAGATCGAGAGCCGCCTCCCGTTTGCACGAAACCGCCGCTATTTTTGCATCAACGTTTTCCGAGAAAATATGAGGCACCTCCGAAATAGCAGCATCGGCTGTGCTTCGAGCTTGATCGTCTCTCGACAAAGCATGAGGCCTCACTCTAATTGGGTGATGCTCCGAGCAAATCCGGCGGCGGTTCCTGCAACTTGGGAGGCCGCTCCTGCAGAAACGCCGGTCGCTTCCGCGAAAAGAATGAACACTGATGCCCGGACGGCCGCCCTTCCATCCAAAAAGGCGCCTTGTTGACCTTTTTCTTTCGGCTTTCCTTGAAAACCCGAGACGCTTCGCCGCAAGACGGAGGGCGCTCATGCAAAGTGCACGACTGTTCCTGCTTGACGCGCAAGCGTTGGCTCACAAAGAGCGACGGCTGCAGCTCCAGTAGTAGTGACTTACACAAAAAGGTCAGCGCCTGCTGTATTATGGCGAGCGACCCATGCAAATCACGGAATTGTTGCAGCGCGTCCGTACGGGCGATAAGCAAGCGCTAGGGACGGTTATTCCGCTTATTTGTACCGAGCTGGAAAAGCTGGCGGCGCCCACTTGCGGCACGAAGGGAAGGTGCGTCCGCTCGAGACGACGGCGCTGGTCCACGAGGCTTTTCTGCGGCTAGCGCACGGACAACATCCGTCTTACGAGAACCGGTCACATTTTTACGGCATTGCTTGACGGCTGATGCGACAAGTCCTGGTAGACATGGCGCGTACCCGCGCGGCGGAAAAGCGTGATGCGATGAAAGAAGTACAATTGGCCGAGATACCGGACGTGGGCCTGCAGTCCGATGAATCTCTGCTGATCCTCGACGAGGCAGTGGAACGTCTGGCCTCCACAGATCCCTCGGCCTCGCGCCTGTTCGGGACTCATGTAAGAAACAGTGCCGAGAATGACGCCGTCATCGGTTCGAGCGGTCATCAATGTTGGAGAATGGGCTAGATCGACTGTGGCCGGCTCGGATTCATACATCTTGGCCAGCCCAAAGTCGAGCACCTTCACTTTGCTCTCCGGCGTGATCTTGATGTTGGCGGGCTTCAAATCACGATGCACGATTCCTTTGTCGTGGGCTGCCTCGAGTGCCTCCGCAACTTGCTTTGCAATGCCGACCGCTTCGTCCACCGGCAAAGGGCCCGCCGCAATTTTCTCCGCAAGCGTCTCGCCCTCGACGAGCTCAAGAATCAGGAACGGTGTGTCGGCGACTTTCTGAAGATCGTAGATCGCGGCGATATTGGAGTGGTTCAGCGAAGCCAGAACCTGCGCCTCCCGGCGGAACCGCGCAACGCGCTCGGCATCGCGAGCCAAATGTTCAGGAAGCACTTTGATCGCGACATCGCGGCCGAGTTTCGCGTCGTGCGCGCGATAAACTTCTCCCATACCACCGCTGCCGATCTTTTCGATGATCTGGTATTGGGAAAGCTGTTGGCCTACCAGCGCCGGAGCCGGCTCCCTGGCCGATTCGAGCTGCGACTTCACTTCGTGGAGCAGATCTTCATCGCCTTCACGAGCACGTGTCGAATCAAAGCGGAGCAGAGCTTCTAATTCCGCGCGAAGCTCAGGCGCGAGCTGGCGTTCTGCGAGAAACTTGTCGCGCTCGGCCGGCGATAGGTCGGCGAGCTCGTGGAACAAACGCTCTACCAGAGGATTCATCGTGCTTTCCAGTGAAAAACTGCTGCGTATTATAGTGTATTGGGCTTTACAGGGCTGTTTCCCAACGCCCGTTGTTGGAGGCGAGGCACCGGACGAGGGCGTGAAGGACAAAAGTTTTGGGTTTGCGCGACCTCACCCGGCCTTCGGCCACCCTCTCCCGGAGGGAGAGGGCCCTCGCTTCAGATTTACGGCACAATTGCGTTGGGCAATAGCCCTTTTAATCAGGACTCTTTATGATGATCATCATCGTGAAGTTGACGACCCTCATGGTCCCTTTGATGTTGCTCTTCCCGTGCTTGGAATTGTGGCGCTCGCTTCGCGAGCTTGGTTGAGCATGAGGACTAGCGCACTGCAAAAAAATGCTTTGACTAATTTTATAGCACCTATGCTATAAAATTAGTCAACCATGAAACGTACTGCATCATCGCAATCCCCATCGCCGCTCAGCAGGCGTGAGCGGCAGATCATGGACATTATTTATCGTCTCGGACGGGCAACTGTCGGCGAGGTCTTGGAAAGGCTGACCGGCGAGCCGGCCTATTCCACGGTTCGCGCGCAGCTTCGTGTTCTCGAAGAAAAAGGGCACCTTCGCCATGAAGAGCATGGCCTGCGCTACATCTATCTCCCAAAGACTCCGCGCCACATGGTGCGGCAGTCGGCGTTGAAACACCTCATCGATACGTTCTTCGAAGGCTCGGCGGGCAAGGCTGTAGCGGCATTGCTCGGCAAGGAGGGCTTCAAGATCTCTCAAGAGGAGCTGGATCGAATCCCCGAATTGATCGAAAAAGCAAAAAAAGAAAAACGATCGCGATGATTAAAGCATCGGCTGTCCTTGCCACTGCATTTCTCCTGACGTTTATTCTGCGAAAACGCGCAGCGGCCGAGCGTCATATCGTTTGCGTTGCAGCGATTGTTTCGGCCGCGTTTCTACCGTTATTGAGTTTCCTTTTGCCCGTGTGGCAGCCGGCATTTGCCGGGCGAGTTGTCGCATCGCTGCCGGGGTTCGCCGCGAGAGCGAACGGACAAGGCGTTACGGACAGCGCGGCTGTGAGTTTCCAGGCGCAAAGCATCGATAGCACGGCGAACGTGCTCGAGCAGGCATGGCCCTTGGTGTGGATCGCCGGGTCGATCGTGTTTTTCTTGGCGGCGGCAAAAGGAATCGTCAGGCAGATCAGAAGCGGATCGCGCATGGTCGAATGCGCCACGTTCGCGGAGCGGTCGATGTTGATGAAGGTCGCGAGCCAGCTTGGCTGCAATCGAAAGATCGACTTGAAACGCAGCGCGAATGATTCGATGCCTATGACGTGGGGCGTGGTTCGGCCGCAGTTGCTCTTGCCTGTTTCTTCGGAAAGCTGGTCTGACGAGCGATTACATGTCGTGATTGCGCACGAGCTCGCCCACGTGCAACGCATGGATTGGCTATTCCAGACACTGGCGCAGGCCGCATGCGCCGTGTATTGGTTCAATCCACTGTTTTGGATTGCGGCAAATCGCCTCCATCGTGAAAGCGAGTTGGCATGCGACGACGCGGTTCTCCGCCTTGGCGTGGACGCCCGCGATTATGCGACTCATCTTTTCGAGATTGCGCGTGGCTTCTGTCAATCGCGTACGGTATGGTCGCCCACATTGGCAATGGCGCGGCAGTCGGCGTTGGAAAGGCGATTTGCAACGCTACTGAAAGCCCGGCTCAACCGCAATGCGCTTAGTATGAAGAAGGCTGTGTTGATTCCTGTAGCGGCATTCAGTCTGGCGCTTCCCATCGCGGCCATGCATGTTTCCGATGCTTCCGCAACGATGTCACCAGTCGTGGACCAATACACAACTCCTCCTTTATATAGCGACGAGGCGCGTAGCCAGGGCACCGAAGGCAAAGTCACAGTCGAAGTGACCGTCGGTGTCGATGGGAAAGCCAAGGCGATACAGGTGGTGAGGGGACTCGGATTCGGTCTCGATCAAAATGCGCTGGTCGCCGTGCAGGACTGGCATTTTGTTCCGGCGAAGGTGAACGGGAGGTTGATCGAGTCGGCGACGCGCGTCGATGTAGAGTTCAGTTTGAAGAATGCAGAACTGAACGAACTGATCGCCAACGATATGGCGACGCGCATCGGACCCGGAGTCACGCCGCCTCAAGTGGTCCATCGAGCTGATCCCATTTATCCCGCAAGCCTCAGCGGTCCGAAACGTGAAGGCGGAGTCGTGCTGGATGCGGTCATCCCCGAAGATGGCATGCCGCGCGTCATTCGTGTCATCCGGTCGCTCGACTGGCAGTTCGATGAGATCGCTATCAATGCGCTCAAGGAATGGCGTTTCAGTCCCGCAATGAAAGACGGCAGACCTGTGAAGGTTCGGATGAATGTTGCCGTCGACTTTACTCCCAACAGTTGAGGTCACCGATATGTTGATTCAGCGTGCAACGGATATTTTGTCCTCGGAGATTACTCCGGAACGTGTGTATCGGAGTCGGCGCGAATTCATGAAAATGGCTTTCCTCGCGCCGGGAATTGCGGCGTTTCAAAGCTTCAACACAACCGAGAAAGTCACGCCCTACGAGAAAGCGACCACGTACAACAATTACTACGAATTCGGCATCGACCGGTCCGATCCATCGACGAACTCCGGCAAATTTCGGACGAAGCCGTGGACCGTCTCTGTCGAAGGGTTGGTGAAGAAGCCCGCGCGATACGATCTCGATGATCTCATCAAGGGGTTGACGCAGGAGGATCGCACGTACCGCATGCGATGCGTGGAGCGCTGGTCGATGGTGATTCCATGGAGAGGTATACCGCTTGCTGCTCTGATCAAGAAATTGGAACCGATGCCCTCGGCGAAATATGTCGAATTTAAAGCCGTTCTCGCCCCTGATCAGATGCCGGGTCAGCGATCGCGTTTGTTCGGCGGGGGATTGGATTGGCCGTACGTCGAAGGTCTTCGACTCGATGAAGCCATGCACCCGCTGACGCTGATCGCCCTCGGAATATATGGGAAGCCGCTGCCGAATCAGAATGGAGCACCGCTACGGCTAGTCACTCCGTGGAAGTACGGCTTCAAAGGCATCAAAGCGATCGTTGCGATTCGGTTCGTCGAAAACCAGCCCGTGAGCTCCTGGATGAAGTCGTGGTCGCAGGCTTACGGTTTCTATGCGAACGTCAACCCGTCGGTGGACCATCCGCGATGGAGTCAGTCCCGAGAGCAGCGTATCGGCGAACCGGGGAATCCATTTCTCGGTCAGGCAACACGCCCAACGCTGATGTTCAACGGCTACGCCGAACAGGTTGGCCAAATGTATGCGGGAATGGATTTACGCAAGAATTATTGATTGGCGATTGCATCTGTTTCTCGCATGCACGGTGCCGGCTGCCGTCCTTGTTTGGGCGATCGGCAACGGCGATCTCGGACCGAATCCACTCGAAACAATCCGCGACACAACGGGCATATGGACGTTGCGCTTTCTCCTTGTCACGCTGACGATCACTCCGCTACGCCGAATGACGGGATGGCGGGGCATCATAAGAGCGCGCCGTATGCTGGGGCTGTTCGCGTTCTTCTACGCCGCTTTGCATTTCATCAGCTACGTCTGGCTGGATCAATTCTTCGCCTTCGACGGAATGATCGACGATCTCACGAAGCGGCCGTTCATCATGGCGGGATACGCGAGCTTCGTTGTCCTCATTCCGCTCGCCATCACCTCAACGAAAAAATGGATCGGACGATTGGGAGGAAGGCGCTGGCAACTACTGCATCGTCTGATTTACTTCAGCGCCGCCGCCGGTGTGGTCCATTACTTCTGGCGCGTGAAACTGGATGTTCAGCGTCCGATAATTTATGGTGCTCTGCTTAGCGGGCTACTTTTTACACGACTGATTCGAACTTGCTCGCGCAGCGAGCACCACAATTCTAGCCACGCGGCTTAAAGTTCTAAAAAGTTCCTGCCGGGATATTCGTCAGGAACCTACCCGAACCCTGATCAAGGCTGCCGAATATCTGCAAACCATAAATCGGCACTGTCGAGGAAACCCGCACAAAACCGCCCATTTGATTTCCAAGATTCGGAAACAATTCACTGAGTAGCGCGATCAAGCGTTCGCCTGGTTGCACGGTCACAACTTTTGAGGCCAACAGCGTTCCGCCCGGAGAATTGACCTCAATCGTGACCGTCGCTGCGGCAGCATCAGTATTTAGAAGAGCGAGACCTGTGAAGTAACTTCCGCCTTGCGCGATATGCGAAAACATCAGCCGGCGCTCAGCTACATGTGCGATCGGAGTTGTTGTCCGAACGAGTCCTTCGGAGGCAGCGATTTCGATATATCCTTCGACGCCGGTTGCGTCCGACGTTTGCACTTTCAAATATCCGGTTGTTAGATTGCCGCCGGAAATATTAAACATTTGGGCGAGGGACTCATCCAACCGGCCAAGCGCCGGAATGGTCCGTTGTACGGTTGTCCCATTCAACGTCAGTTGCAGCTGCTGTTCGACTGCAGCAGGATTAACCAATGTCAAACGCGTTGAATACCCACCACCCATCGCAACATGAACTGCGTAGCCCGTCCGAACGAGTTCTGAATCCGCCTGACCGAGAACAATCGAGGCATCGCCGCGTTGGTAGCTTTGCATTCCCACCAGCGAGTCAGCGGATGAGGCGAACACGCTGCCATGACTGTCGACCAATACGTAGCCGTCAATTGCCTGCAATGATGGAATCAAATCCGCGATATGCCCGCTCCACCCGGCCTTCGCGCCGATCGGCAAAACCGTGCTGCCGGCAAGTACTCCGTTGTTGTCATAAACAAGAACTGCAGTTTCTGGAAGCGGACGGTCTCCGGTGTTTACGATGTAAAGGACCGTGTCTTTGTCGACGTGAGGGAAGACCAAATACGCGGATGGCGCAGTTGGGAACGCCGCTCCGTCCGAAGTGGATAGCGCGTTGTCGAAAAGCTCAAAGAATCCATTGACGCCGGGATCGCTTGCCGTCAGCTCGACCCAGCCCGACCGTCCTGCGATTCCTGCACCGAAGATCTCCGTAGCTAACCGTGCGATTTGTCCGCCCGCAGGAACCGTAAGGTCTACCGGGTTTTGAAGACCGCCGGCGGTGATCAACTGCCCATCATACCCACGAGCCGTTGCTCTCAAATTTATCGATCTATTCAACGTGTTCGTCCACGCGATGCCGAGTTGGTTCGCATTCCCCGACGCGAGCGCGGGTACGGCAACGGTGAGGCGTTGCGTGTTCGTCAATGTGAATACGGCAGGAGTTGCTGTGCCGGTGGTGGCGGTTACAGTGTAACTGCCGGTACTAAAGTTGGCGCGAACTTCGATCGTGGCCTGGCCCGAAGCATCGGTCACGGTCGTGTTACCTCGCGGGAAAGTCACGCCGGCATTCGATGCGTTGTCGGATGTGAACGTCACTGTTGCGCCCGACACGGGATTATCGAACCTGTCTCGCACTGTGACGCGAAGAGTGCTGAAACCGGTGCCGACCTCCGTAGTCTGAGGTGTCCCTCCGCTTGCCGTGATCGTTGCCGGCGGAGTGGACGGCGACACAATAGGGTTCGTTCCGAATGAGATGAGATTGAACGTGAAAGGACTGGTTGTCGTTCCAGGCTGTGCGTAGCGCGGAACCAGACCCGTCGTCAAGCCGGTTAGCACCGAGCCGTTAGACGAGAACGTATCGCCTGTCGGA
>JACXTT010002265.1_pt1 | contig 30744 bp, 28 predicted proteins | sample 9270951 | NCBI WGS metagenome assembly JACXTT01 (sample SAMN15532306, study PRJNA645909) | rock metagenome | isolation source: weathered quartz diorite | place: Puerto Rico | collected 2017-06-21 | reverse complement strand
GTGCGCCGTGGCCTCTGCGTCGCTCATGTCGGCCAGCGTGAGCCGGCCCAAAACTTCGCTGATGCTCTCGCTCACCATGCGCAGCGGCTCGCGGACGGTGCAGCGCGGGCTCTGCGAGCAGTCGTGGTCGCTGGTGGAGCACGAGGTGACGAACATGGGCCCGTCAATCGCGCGGATGACTTCGAGCGCCGAGATCATGCGCGCCGGCCGCGCCAGCATGTAGCCGCCGCTCGAGCCGTAGTGCGAGGTCAGCAGGCCGGCGCGCGCCAGCCGCTGCAGGATCTTGGCCAGCGCCTGCTGCGGGATGCCGTAGGCATCGGCGACGTCCTTCGCGCTGCACGAATCGCTGCCCGCGTGCTCGGCGAGGTGGCGCATCGCGATGAGTCCGTAGTCGGCTTTCTTGGTCAGCTTCAGCATCGCTGGTTACTCAAACTACGATTCCCGACCATTTCGGTCGTATATAAGTTTAAGCCAATGGAGGGCAAGTAGGCAAGGGTATCCATGGAATGGCGGAAAATCCACAGTGAATGGTAAATCCTTAGGATTTAGTAGTTTATGGAGATCATGGAAGCAGGCTGAATCGAAGTCCAAAAAGGGAAGCAATCAAAAGACGAAGACCTTGCTCCAGGTTGAATTCCAACTTGACAGCCAATACGGCGGGGCTAAAATACCGGGAAAATTTCCACCTCCGGCCGTAACGCCCGCGCAGCAGAGGCGGCCGGGGCAGCACCATGAACGCACCCAAGTCATCCGCGGCGCACGCAACGCCGCCTCCCAGAACGCAGCCGCCCGCACCGCCCGCGACGCCCACGCCCATGCCCTGCACGCACCCGCGCGTGCAGAAGGTCTCGCACTCGGATGACGCCGACTACGTGGAGTGCCTGGAGTGCCGCGAGGTCTTTGAAGCCAGCGAGTTCCATGACATGGACATCGAGGAAAAGCTGGGGCACGAAGAGGAAGAGTAGGCGCGGCCCGGGCGCCCCGAGCCGGCTTCCAATCACCCGCAACCTGCTGTCCCAAAAGGGTTACGTTCGTACCTTAACGGATACGTTAATGCATTGTACCGGGGCTTGGACTTTAGTAATGTCATGAGCGGGACACCAGTGTGGAGGCTGGAATGTCGCGGCTCGCTCTCGTCATTGACGATTCCATGCTCATCCGGCACACGGTCTGCCGCTTCCTCGAGGAACGCGGCTTCACGGTGGAGTCGGCAAGCAGCGGCAAGGACGCGCTCATCCTGCTGGATTCGGTGACGCCGGACATCATCATCACCGACCTCGCGATGCCCAAGATGTCGGGCGAAGAGCTGATCGCCACGCTGCGCTCGCGCCCGCAGACCGCGCAGGTCCCCATCGTCATCCTCGCCAGCCGGGCGTCGGGCCCGCACAAGGCGGAGGAGAAGAACGCGAACTACGTCATCTACAAAGACATTGACATCGAGACCCAGCTGCAGAAGACCATCATTGACGCGCTTGGGAACGGGATGACGGTGCACTAGGTTTTTCACACCAAGGTTCCTCGACTGCGCGCTCGGTCGCGTGCGCTCCTTCGCACTTCGCTCGGAATGACAAGCTCAATAGCGGGATTGGGACGGCACGGCTGAAAGCGTGCCCCTCCGAAATCCCCACTCGTGAATGTTCGTTAGCCCAAGGCCAGCATGGCTTCAGCCGATAGCTGGGCGCCGGCGAACTCGTTGCGCAGGAACTTGGGATACGCGGCGGCGGCGATCATGGCGGCGTTGTCAGTGGAGAGGCGCAGCGAGGGGAAGAAGACCTGCATCCCTTCGCGGGCGGCCTCGCGCTGCATGCGCGCGCGCAGCTTGGAGTTGGCCGCTACGCCGCCGGTAACGAAGAGCGTGGCAGCTTCCTGTTCGCGCGCGGCGGCGATTGTTTTTTCGACCAGGTCCTCGACCACGGCATGCTGGAAGCTGGCGATCAGGTTCAGTGTCGCGGCGTCGCAGTGCGCGAGATAATCTTCAGGCTTAGGCTTCGCGATCGCCGCCAGGGCGCGGCGGCGGGCCTCGATGGAGGCGGACATCTTGTGCGTCTCAACATGACGCAGCACGGCGGTCTTGATGCCGCTGAAGGAAAAATCATGGCGCGTGGCAGCGCCCTCGCGCGCCTTGCCCTTGATCTGCGCGATCTGGAACTTCACGGCGCGCGGATCGCCGTGGGGCGCGAGCTTGTCAATGATGGGGCCGCCGGGATAGCCGAGGCCGAGGAGCTTCGAGACCTTGTCGTAGGCCTCACCGGCGGCGTCGTCGCGGGTGCGGCCGATGTTCAGGTAGCTCCACGTGCCGTCTTTCTCCGTGGCTGAATACAGGTGCGTGTGGCCGCCGGAGACCACCAGGGCGAGCACGGGCGACTCCATCTGCGAGTTGCCGCGCTGGCGCTCTTCGAGCAGGACGGCGTGGATGTGTCCTTCGAGGTGGTTGACGGCGATGAGCGGCTTGCCGAGGGCGAACGCCAGCCCCTTGGCATAGGTCACGCCGACCAGCAGGGCGCCGGCGAGCCCGGGGCCTTGAGTGACGGCGATGGCATCCACGCTCTCGTAGGTTTGCTTCGCTTCCGCCAGCGCCTGGCGCACCACCGGCACGATGGCGCGCAGGTGCTCGCGCGAGGCCAGCTCCGGCACCACGCCGCCGTAAGGGGCGTGCGTGGCGAACTGCGAGGAGACCACGTTGCTCTCGACGTGCTCACCGGAGCGGACCACGGCGGCGGCGGTCTCGTCGCAGGAGCTTTCGATGCCCAGGATGTGGATGGCTGCAGGCATTTCCTCGTGTGGAACGCTACCCATTTAATATTATCGGAGAAGGCGGATCCAGACAGTGAACGAGCACGCGGTCCAAATCGTCCGCACTCTGCGCGACGCGGGACATCAGGCCTACCTGGTGGGAGGATGCGTGCGCGACCTGCTGCTGGGGCGCGAGCCGGGCGACTACGACGTGGCCACCGATGCCACGCCCGACCAGGTGATGAATATCTTTCCGCGCACCTTCGCGGTGGGCGCGCAGTTCGGCGTGGTGCTGGTGCCGGACGCGGAGGAGCAGACGGTCGAGGTGGCGACCTTCCGCAGCGACGGCCTCTACAGCGATGGCAGGCGGCCCGATGAAGTGCGCTACACGCGCCAGGCGCGTGAAGACGTGCAGCGCCGCGACTTCACCATCAATGGCCTGCTGCTCGACCCGCTGACCAACGACGCGGCGGGCAAACCGCAGGTGCTGGATCACGTCGGCGGGCGGGCGGACCTGGAGCGCGGCATCGTGCGCACCATCGGCGAGCCGAAGCAGCGCTTCGCAGAGGACAAGCTGCGCCTGCTGCGCGCGGTGCGCTTCGCAGCGCGGCTGGGCTACACCATCGAAGAGAAAACATTCACGGCGCTGCGCGAGCAGGCGACGGAGATCAAACAAGTCAGCCGGGAGCGGGTGCGCGATGAGCTGGTGAAGATGCTCACCGAAGGCCGGGCGCGGCCGGCCTTCGGGCTGCTCGAGCAGTCGGGGCTGCTGGCAGCCATCCTTCCCGAGGTCGCGAAGATGAAGGGCGTGAAGCAGCCGCCGCAGTTCCATCCCGAGGGCGACGTGTGGACGCACACGCTGATGATGCTGGAGGCGCTGCCCGCGGGATGTCCGGCCGCGCTGGCGCTGGGCGCGCTGCTGCACGACGTGGGCAAGCCGCCGACCTTCCGCGTGGCGCCGGACCGCATCCGCTTCGACAATCACGCCGAGGTAGGGGCGCGGATGGCGGAGGAGATCTGCGGGCGTCTGCGGCTTTCGAACGACGAGAGCGAGCAGGTGGTGGCACTGGTGGCCGAACACATGCGTTTTGCCGAGGTGAAGCGGATGCGCGAGTCCACGCTCAAGAAGTTCCTGCGCATGCCGCACTTCGACCAGCACCTGGAGATGCACCGCATCGACTGCGGCGCCAGCCATGGCATGCTCGATCTCTACGAATTCCTGCGCGAAAAGCTGGCGGCCACGCCGGCCGAGGCGATGCGGCCGCGCCCGCTGATGACGGGCGACGACCTGATCCGCGCGGGCTACGCGCCCGGCCCGCGCTTCAAGCAGATCCTGGGCGCGGTGGAGGACGCGCAGCTGGAAGGGCGCGTGGCGACGGCCGAGGCGGCGATGGAGATGGTGAAAAGGGAGTTTCCGAACGATTGATGCATTGAGTCATTGACCCATTGATTCAATCTAAAGCAACCCCGAGATCCCTCGACTGCGCCGTCGGAGCTCCTTCGACTCGCCCCGAAGATTCGGGGCTCGCTCAGGATTTCGGCAAGCGGGGCCAGACGCCCGCTTGCGCCTCAAGCTCGGGATGACAAAGCCAAAGGTATGGTCACAATAGGGATGCTTCGCTGCGCTCAGCATGATAGTTACACAGCCGAGGGCGGCTGTGCCACACGTCAGCGGCGCAATGCTAGAATCGAGGATTCTGAGCAGACCCATGCAGCGGGTGAAGGGCGGACTCGAGAAGATCGTCTTCGATGCCGTGCGGCGGGCGCCGCTCGACGAGCAGCCGCTGCTGGCGTGGCCGGTGGTGTGCGGGGCGCCGCTGGCGGAGAAGACGCAGGCGGTGTCGTTTCGCGACGGCGTGCTCGAGATCCAGGTACCGGACGCGGCGTGGAAGGAAGAGCTGACCGACCTGGCGCCGCGCGTTCTCGGCGCGCTGAACGCGGTAAGCCGGGCGCCGGTGACGCGCATCGAGTTCGTCAGCGTGGAAGGCAAGAAGAAGCGCACATGAAGGTCGGCGAAAAAGACGTGCTGTACGTTGCCGAGCTGGCCAACCTCGGTTTGACGGCGGAGGAGCGTGCGCGCATGGTGCGCGACCTGAACTCCATCCTCGATTACATTGACCGGCTCAACCGGCTGGACACCGGCAACGTGGAGCCGATGGCGCAGACCTCGGACCGCTTCGGCATTGACGAGAGCAAGAGCGGTTCAGAGCGCTTCGCCTACGCGCGTCGCGAGGACGCCACCCGTCCCTCGCTCGACCGCAAAGATGCCATGGCCAACGCGCCGGAGTCGAACGGAGCGCTGTTCAAGGTGCCCAAGGTCATCGAAAAGTAGTTCACTTCCATGGAAACCGCCTCCCTCACACTCTCCGCGGTGCGTGCCGCCGTTGAAGCCAAAAAGGCCACCGCCACGGCGGTGGCGGAGTCGTATTACAAGACCATCGAGGCGGAGAACGGCACGCTCAACGTGTTCCTCACGCTGAGCCGCGAGCGCGCGCTGGCGCAGGCGGCGAAGATAGATGACTTGGCCGCAAAGGGAACTCCACTGCCGCCGCTGGCGGGCGCGGCGGTGGCCATCAAGGACGTGATGGTCACGCGCGGTCTTCGCACCACAGCGGGCTCGAAGATCCTGGAGACCTACGTTCCGCCCTACGACTGCACGGCGGTGGCGCGGCTGGAAGCGGCGGGCGCGATGGTGCTGGGCAAGACCAACTGCGACGAGTTCGCCATGGGCTCCTCGAACGAGAACTCGGCCTACGGGCCGGTGCGCAATCCGCACGATACGACGCGCGTGCCCGGCGGGTCTTCGGGCGGTTCTGCGGCAGCAGTGGCGGCGGGCATGGCGGCGGCGGCACTCGGCTCGGACACGGGCGGCTCGATCCGGCAGCCTGCGTCGCTCTGCGGCGTGGTGGGACTCATGCCGACCTACGGGCGGGTTTCGCGCTACGGGCTCATCGCCTTCGCCTCGTCGCTCGACCACATCGGGCCGTTCGCCAACACGGTGGAGGACGCGGCGCTGGTGCTGCGCGTGATCGCGGGGCGCGACCCGATGGACTCGACCTCGGCCGATGTCCCGGTACCGGATTACGTGGCCGAGCTGGCAAAGCCGGCGCGCGGACTCAAGATCGGAGTCCCGAAGGAATATTTCGGCGAAGGACTTGACCCGGAGGTGCGGGCAGCGGTCGAGGGTGGGATCCAGAAGCTGGCGAAGGCGGGCTGCGAGGTGGTGCCGGTCTCGATGCCGCACACGGCGTACGCCATCCCGACCTACTACGTCGTGGCGACGGCCGAAGCCAGCGCCAACCTGGCGCGCTTCGACGGTGTGCGCTACGGCTTCCGCGCGAAGGACGGCGACGCGCGAACGCTCTCCGGCATGTATCGCACCACGCGCGACCGCGGCTTCGGCACGGAGGTGAAGCGGCGCATCATGCTGGGGACGTATGCGCTCAGCGCCGGCTACTACGACGCCTACTATCTCAAAGCACAGCGGGTCCGCACGCTGTTGACCCGCGATTTTGAGGAGGCGTTCAAGCGAGTGGACGCGCTGGTGACACCGACTTCGCCGACGCCGGCGTTCAAGATCGGCGAGAAGGCGGACGATCCGCTGGCCATGTATCTGGCCGACATCTACACCGTTACGGCCGATCTGGCGGGCGTGCCGGGGATCTCGGTGCCGTGCGGGAAGTCAAAGGCGGGGCTGCCCATCGGGCTGCAGATCCTGGGGCGGCACTTCGACGAGAGCACAGTGCTGCGGCTGGCCAAAGCCGCGGAGTGACCGCGGTCGTAGGCCCTTGGTTACATTACTTAGGTAAATTGAAACCACGCCGCATTAGGCGCAGAATCTAAGCCGACAGTAGGAGGTTCCATGAGTATCCCAAGGACCCTGCTCGCGCTTTTCATCAGCCTCGCTCTGGTTCCGGTGAGCGCGATGGCTGACAAGGACAAACACAGAGACAAAGACGACCGACATCACTCCGACCGCGACGACCACGACCGCGACCGCCATCATGATCGAGACGATCACGACCGCGACCATGACCGGGACCACGATCGCGACCGGCACGAAGCCCGGCACCATGACAGCGATGACCGTCCGCCGGGATGGGACAAGGGCAAGAAGAAGGGATGGGGCGACTGCGATCTGCCTCCGGGCCAGGCCAAGAAGTACGGCTGCCACGGCGAACGGGGCGCGAAAGACAAGCACCACTCCCACCACGAGGACCCGCACCACAGTGCCTCGGGCCACTCTAACCCGCCAAGCCGCGGCACGCCCTCACGCGGAACTTCAACGCGAGGATCGAGCAATACCAATACACCGCACAGTTCGACGCGCTCGACCACGACGGCTGCGGGCCGTGGGACCGCAACCACCACGAACCGCGGAAAGGGCAATCAGGCTTCGACGGCGAAGGTGAAAGAGGTCAAGTAGGCCGGCTTCAGTGGGAGAAGCCCTTCCTAAAGATGGGAGGGCTTTTTACTTCATGGAATGCCTGTCCTTCCGATGCAATCGGAAACGCAAGGTCCTTCGCACTCGCTCAATCCGCGTTGCTCCCTCGCGCGGCTCAGGATGACAGTCTCGGTGGGTTCGCGCTCCTTGGCACGGCTGAATCCGTGCCCCTCCGAAAACACCCACGTTCGCGCCCAAAACCGGGGCGCGAACGTGGGGCACCCATAGACTTCCATCATGGAATCGGTCGGTAGTAGCTCTCACCGGCGCAGGAGCGGCAGAGGACGCGGCCGTCTTTGCGGACTTCGCGGCGGAAGTTGATGCCTTCGCCGCACTGCGCGCAGACCACGCGCTCACCCTTGTAGCCGGGAAACTCCTCGGGCGGCAGCTCGACCTTCACCCACTGGAGGTCGAAGAGATCGGCGTCCGCCATCTCGTGGTAGGCCTGCATCTGCTGCTCGTTCCTGTTGTGGACCTCGGGATGCATCGACTGCGCCAGCTGTTTCGACGACTCGCGGGCGGCGATGCGCACGGCGCGCCCGCTCTCGACGTCAACGAAGGTGGCGGCGACCTTGCCCCAATCGCGGAACTTGAGGGCGCGCTTGCCCAGACGGCATCCGGTGACCACGGCGACGGCATCGGTGGCGCAGCGGTCGATCTCGACGAAGGTCACCAGGCGCTTGCGGTCCTTGCCGCGGGGATCGTCGAGGCCGAGCTTGGCAAGGCCGAGCATGGCCATGCGGACGCCGAGCACCTGCCCGGCGCAGAGATGTCCGTGGGCGGCAGCGGCGTCAGCGAGGTATTCGTCGAGCGACTTCACTGCGGCTCTTCCTTCATCTCATCATCCTCCACGGGCAACGCCTCGGCGCCGTGGGCATCGATCTGGAAGCTCGCGGGCTGCATGCCCTCGGCGGCGAAGGTCACCCGCGAAGGGTTACGCTGCCAGACGGGCGCATGGCATCCGGCGGGGGAGGCCTTCTTCAGCAGCGGTTTCCTGCGGCCGAGCTGCGCGACGATGAGATATTTCTTCTCGCCACTCTCGGAGGCGCCGCAGTAGGCGGCGTAGTCGCGGTACCAGGAGACGGCCGAAGTAGCGGCGTCGAAGCCGGGGAGAGCGAGTACGCTGATGTGTCCGGTCTGGCGGTCGACGCTCAGCCACGAGCCGCGCTGCCAGACCCAGTGTGACGCACTCTTGCTTTCATTGGGCAAAGCATCATTCAGCCGAACGGAGCGCTGCACCACGAAGAGTCGCTCGGTGACTTCATGAGCGCTGCCCGTAGTGTACTCGCGCACCTTGCCGTCCACGAAGAGCGGGCGGACGCTGAACGGACCACTCTCGCTCACCGTGGGGTCCGCTGCTGTGGCCTTGCCGAAGAGGATGACATGCGCCTTGGGGGCCGCCCAAAGGTTGACGGTAAGCAGACCCAGGAGCGGCAGAAAAGCTCGTCGCATGCAGGCAAGCCTAAACCTGCGACGGGATTTGGGCAAATGCGAAGCCGCCGCTACACTGTACGCGGCATGGTCTACAGCATCGTCATCCCGGCGTACAACGAGGGCGAGCGGCTGCCCAGGACGCTGGAGCGCGTGCTGGCGCACGTGGGCGCGCAGCAGTGGCTGGCGGAGATCGTGGTGGTGAACGACGGCTCGCGCGACAACACCGCCGACGTGGTGCGCGAGGCCATGTCGCGCAGCGCCATCGTGCGTCTGGTGGAGAACCCGGGCAACCGCGGCAAGGGATACAGCGTGCGCAACGGCATGCTGGCGGCGCGGGGCGACGTGCTGCTGTTCACCGACGCCGATCTTTCCGCGCCCATCACAGAAGCGGACAAGCTCTTTGATGCGCTGCAGGACGGCGCGGACATCGCCATCGGCTCGCGCTGGCTGGACAGCGCCACCCAGACCGAGCGCCAACCGCTCGTCCGTCAAATCTCAGGACGCATCTTCAATTTTCTCCTGCGCATGGTGGTGGGCGTGGGCCAGAAGGACACGCAGTGCGGCTTCAAGGCCTTCAAGCGCAACGCCGCCCAGGCCATCTTCCCCCGGCAAAGGATCACCGGTTGGGGATTCGACCCCGAGCTCCTGTACATCGCGCGCAAGATGAAGCTGCGGGTGGTGGAGGTGCCGGTCGCGTGGGCGCACGACCCGCGCTCGAAGATCCGCCCGCTGCACGACGGCACCAGGATCGTCATCGAGGCGTTCAAGATCCGCTGGAACGCCATCTGCGGACGCTACCGCGGCTCCAGCTATCCGGGAACGAAATAGAACGACACGGCAAGGATGAGATAGAGGGCGAGGAGCTGCGCGCCCTCGAACCAGTTGGTCTCGCCGTCGGCGGAGATGTTGTGCACGATGACCACGGAGAGCGCGATGGCGGCGATCTCGAAGGCGTTGAAGACCAGCGACATGGGATGTCCGAGCGCGACCGAGAGGAAGACCAGCACGGGCGCGACGAACAGGGCGATCTGCGAGCTGGAGCCGACGGCGATGTTCAGCGCCAGGTCCATCTGGTTGCGGCGCGCCATGAGGACGGCGGTGGAGTGCTCGGCGGCGTTGCCCACGATGGCCACCACGATGACCCCGACGAAGAGCTCGGTCATGCCGAAGGCCCGCGTGGCAGCGTCGATGCCGGAGACCAGCATCTCGCTGAGCAAGGCGATCAGCACGGTGGAAAGCGAGAGCGAGATGAGCGCACGGCGCTTCGAGGTGAGCGGCTTGGCGTCTTCGCTCGCTCCGCCGAATTCGGCGCGATGCGTCTTGAGCATGAAGAGCAGACTGGCCAGGTAGATGGCGATGAGCACGGCGCCGGTCCAGAGGCTGAGCGCTTCGACGCGGGACTCATAGCGGTTGTCGAGCAGCACGTGGATGTCGAGCGTTTCATGGGTGCTGAGCACGTAGACCGCGGGCATGATGAGCGCGGCGCAGGCCACCAGCAGGCTGGTGGTGTTGGCGTTGGCGGCGGTGCGGGAGAAGGTCTGGCGGCTGCGCCCGATGCCGCCGGCGACCGCGCTGAGTCCCAGCACCAGAAGAAGGTTGCCGATGATGCTGCCGGAGAGCGAGGCCTTCACCACCTCGATATGTCCCGCGCGCAGGGCGAAGACGCCGATGATGAGCTCGGTGGCGTTGCCCATGGTGGCGTTCAGGATGCCGCCTACAGCGGGCCCGGAGTAGGCGGCGAGGGTCTCCGTAGCGTCGCCGAGGACGCCGGCGAGCGGAATGATGCCCAGCGCTGAGAAGACGAACACCAGCATGGGCGAGGCGTGCGCCAGCTCCAGCCCCACGGCCACCGGGACGGCCAGCAACAGCCAGTTCAGCCACGTGCTCTCGGTACGCAACGGGAATGCGTGCCAGAGGCCGCTTTTCACGCCCTGGATTGTAACGTGAGGACGCGGTGTTCTTGCTAAAATCAAAGGTCCGGAATCCCGCATGGCGACAGCTGCAAAGCGCGCGAAGAACGGAAAATCGCAGGCCGCCGTGATGTCCGGCAACGGCGAGGAGCGCACGCTCGACGCCTTCCGGCGTTGGGGCTACCTGCAGGCGCGGCTGGACCCGCTGGGCTTCCTGCGTCCGCAGCCCAATGCCGAACTCGACGCCGGCGGCGAGGGCGCCGAGGAGACGCGGCGCATCTACTGCGGAGCCATCGGCGCGGAGTTCATGCACATTCCGCAGCCGGAGCGCCGGGAGTGGATCCAGGAGCGCATGGAGGCCGGGAACGCGCCACCCGACCTCGATTCCTATCTTGAATTGCTGGCACGCGCCGAACTCTTCGAGCAGGTGTTGCAGGCCCGCTACCTGGGGACGAAGCGCTTCTCGCTCGAAGGCACCTGCGCGTTCATCCCGCTGCTGGATGAGGTCCTGCAGGCGGCGGGCGAGCATGGCGTGGAGCAACTGCTGTTGGGCATGAGCCATCGCGGCCGGCTCAACGTGATGGTGCACACCGTGGGGCGCGATGCGGCCGAGGTCGTGGCCGGTTTTGAGGACGCCGATCCGCGCAGCTGGCTGGGCAGCGGCGACGTGAAATACCACCTGGGCGCGACCGGCGAGTTCATGACGCGCTCGGGGCACCGGATCGAGACCCACCTGGTCTCCAACCCCAGCCACCTCGAGGCCGTTGATCCGGTGGTGATGGGGCGTGTGCGCGCCAAGCAGACGCGCATCGGTGAGCGCGGGCGCGAGGTCATCCTGCCCATCGTGCAGCATGGCGACGCGGCCTTCGCGGGGCAGGGCATCTGGGCGGAAACACTGAACCTGAGCGGCATCCACGGCTACGACGTCGGCGGTACGCTGCACATCATCGTGAACAACCGCATCGGCTTCACCACCGACCCGGAGGAACTGCACGCGACGCGCTTCTGCTCCGACCTGGCCAAGCGGCTGCCCATCCCCATCTTCCACGTGAACGCGGAGGAGCCGGAGGCGGTGCTGCGGGTGGCGCGCATGGCGCTGGAGTACCGCTACGCTTTCTGGAGCGACGTGGTGATCGACCTCATCGGCTTCCGGCGGCACGGACACAGCGAGGTGGACGACCCGACCATCAGCCAGCCCATCCTGTACCGCGCCATCCAGGGGCATCCGCCGGCGTATGAGCTGCTGGCGAAGCAGATGAACGTGGATGCCACCGAGATGGTGGAGAAGATCAAGACGGAGTTCGAATCGGCGCAGCAGCGCGCCAAGGCGATGAACAAGAAACCCGTCCTGCGCCGCCTGCCCGGCTACTGGGACCGCTTCTTCGGCGGACGCTACGAGACGGTGTACGACGTCGCTACCGGCGCCGCGCCGGAGACGCTGCACAGAGTCAGCGAAGCACTGACGCGTGTGCCCGAGGGATTCCACATCCACCCCAAGATCAGCAAGCTGCTGGAGCAGCGCGCCAAGATGGGCGCGGGCGAGGCGGCCCTCGACTACGGCATGGCCGAGGCGCTGGCCTTCGGCTCACTGCTGAGCGAAGGCGTGCCGGTGCGGCTCGCGGGCCAGGACTCGCGCCGCGGCACGTTCAACCAGCGCCACGCGACACTCATCGACACCGAGGACGAGCACCTCTACATCCCGCTGGAGCACGTGGCGCCGAACCAGGCGCGCTTCGAGGTCTACAACAGCATCCTCTCGGAGGCCGCGGTGCTGGGCTTCGAGTACGGGTACAGCCGCGACTATCCCGAGACCCTGGTGCTGTGGGAGGCGCAGTTCGGCGATTTCGCCAACGGCGCCCAGGTGGTGATCGACCAGTTCATCTCGGCGGCGGAAGACAAGTGGGGGCTGCTCTCCGGCGTGGTGATGCTGCTGCCGCATGGCCTCGAAGGACAGGGCCCGGAGCACTCCAGCGCGCGCGTGGAGCGCTACCTGCAACTGGCGGCGCGCGACAACATCCAGATCTGCCAGCCCTCGACGGCGGCGCAGTATTTCCATCTTCTGCGGCGCCAGGCGCTGCGGCGCTGGCGCAAACCGCTCATCGTCTTCACGCCCAAGAGCATGCTGCGGCATCCGGACGCCGGCTCACCGCTGGCGGAACTCTCGCGCGAGCACTTCCTCAACGTGGTCCCGGAGAACGAGATCGAGGACCCGACGCGGATGCTTCTGTGCACCGGCAAGATCGGGCACGAACTGCGGCGCGAGCGCGCGGCGCGCAAGGACACGACGACCGCCATCCTCTTCCTCGAGCAGCTCTACCCGTTCCCGGAGGAGGAGATCGCGGCTGAGTTCGCGCGGCACCCGGAAGTTCGCGAAGTGCTGTGGGTGCAGGAGGAGCCGGCCAACATGGGCGCGCACTATTTCGTGCAGCCCAGGCTGGAGCGGCTGCTGGGCGGGCGCCCGGTGCGCTCGGTGAAGCGCTCGGCCTCGCCGACTCCCGCCACCGGCTCGGCCAAGGCGCATGATGTAGAGCAGAAGACGCTGCTGGCGATGGCGTTCGCCAAAGGATAGTTCAACCACAGCCGAGGGCGGCTGTGCCACACACAATCAAACAATCAATCCTGGTAGGGTGAGTCACCGCTATCGAAGTGGACTTCGGCCTCGCGGTGCCAATCGGAGCGGCTTTCCAGCAGGCGGGCGCAGCGGTTCCAGCGCAGGATGGCGTCGTCGTTGCCGCGGGGGCGGACCTTCTCCGCCTGTTCGAAGTTGCGCATGGCCTCCTCGAAGCGGATGAAGACGGCGTGGGCGGGATGCCCGGCGGCGAGCTGCGCCTTGGCGCGGCGCTCCTGCAGGATGCCGGTGTAGTAGAGACGCTCGTAGCCGTCGGTAAGCTTCTGGAAGCACTCTTCGGCTTCGGTGTAACGGTCGTCGCCGTGTCCGGTGAACTGGTCGGTGATGCTCAGGCCGAGCAGGCGCAGCCCGTGCTGGTTCTCCGGCTCGACGGCGAGGATGTCGCGGCAGATGGACTCGGCCTCCTCGGGCTCGTTCAAAAAGCGATAGCGCTCCGCCTTGGAGATGGCGTGCTGGATGCCGCCGGTGGAGATGGATTTGAGCTGCATAGGAATCAAGGAAAAAGGTAAAGGGAAAAAGGTAAAAGTGTGAATCCAAGCCTCATACTAGCCCAATAATCTATCAGTTATTTCAGGTTGCCGCTATTCCTCTTCGCAGAGACGACAATGACGGCAAGAATACGCTGCAACTGTTCAACTTCGTCCAGCATTCCTGCGATTCTGTTCTCTGGGACGAGCTGCGACGCAACCAGTAGTCGCAGCCAATAACCAGTCTCGCGCGCTTCTTGCGACGCGATCGCGTTCTTGCTGATGAAATCAGCTTTGCTCTGTCCAGCCTGCGCCTCCTCGACGTTTGCGCCAATCGACGTACCTGCGCGCAGGAGTTGCCAGCCCAGCGTTCGACTGACACCTGCCTGGTCGTCCAAATACCTGCACAAGCGAAGCAGCCGTACGGAAAATGCGAAGGTCCTTTCTTGCAAATCCTGCCGACCGGATTCCTTCCTCTTCTTGCTCTGCACTGATGATGTCCTACGTTCTCCTCTTTCTCGTTTTTCTTTGCCTTTTACCTTTTGCCTTTTTTCTGCCCTACAACCTCCACAGGATGTAGGCCGCCGCCAGCGTGCCCGCCACCGCGCCGCCGTAGCAGACGACGAAGATGAGCTCGTTCAGATGCTTGATCTGCAGGCCGTCGTAGAGGGTGAAGCGGAAGCGGTGCGCCCAGTGGAAGAGCGGGAGCGAGCAGTAGACGAACAGGTAGAGGCGGGTGAGGGGATGATGGATGAGGGCAGAAAGAGTCTGGTAGTCGGGCGCCGCGAGCCATCCCAGCGGAAAGGCGATGCCGAAGAGGAAGAGCGTGACCGGCACAAAGAACGCCGCCACTACGCCGCCGGCGCTGAAGAGCGTCCAGAAGAAAGCGTCGCTGGAGGTCCTGGGCATCGTCATTTTCTCAGCAGGAACCAGGCCACGACGGCGGTGGCCACGATCCAGGCCAGATAGTTCTGCGCCGCGATCACGATCGGCGGGACGCGGCGCCCGCGCACCCGAACCACCATGGCCTGTGGCGCCAGGTTGAACCAGGTGACGCTGTGGAAGACAACGAAACCGAAGGCGATGAGGCTCATGCCGAGCATCCAGGGAGATTTCATCGTCGCCTGGAAGTGCGCGAACGCTTCAGGCCCGCGAGCGACCGCCCGGACCAGGAGCAGAGCCTGCACCACCGCGAAGGCCACGGCGATGCTGCTGATCTCGCGCAGGATGAACTTCAGGTAGTACCAGCGTCCCAGCCACCACCAGGTGGAGACGCGCGTCCGGTACCAGCGCGGATGATATTCGGAGTAGAGCGCGGGGGCCTTGCCTTCACTCGTACTCATGCGGAGCCTCGCGGCAGCAGGACAGACTTGAACCAATCGAAGGCGGCGGAGAGCTTGTACTGCTGGATGGCGCCCGCCGGATCCACGTGCTTGGGGCAGACACGCGTGCACTCGCCGACGAAGGTGCATCCCCAGACGCCCTCGGGATGCGCCAGCACCGCCATGCGCTCGGCCGAGCCCTGGTCGCGCGAATCGAGGTTGTAGCGCTGCGCCAGCGCCAGCGCGGCGGGGCCGATGAAGACCGGCTCGAGGCCGTAGACCGGGCAAGCGGCGTAGCAGAGCGTGCAGTTGATGCACATGCTGAACTGGCGATAGGCGTCGAGTTCGGCAGGCGTCTGCAGGTACTCGCCGGCAGAGATCGGCTGCTCTCTTTTCCGGATGACCCAAGGCATCACCTGGCGCAGCTTGCGCAGGAAGTCGGTCATCTCGACCACAAGGTCGCGGACCACGGGAAAGTAGCGCAGCGGCTCGACGCGCACCGGCTTGCCGGTCCCGGCGTAGGTGGAGAGGAACGTAGCGCAGGTGAGTTTGGGCTCGCCGTCCACCATCATGCCGCAGCTGCCGCAGACGCCCATGCGGCACGACCAGCGGAAGGTGAGCGAGCCGTCCACGCGGTCCTTCACGTAGTTGAGCGCGTCGAGCACCACCCAGTCCTTGCGCAGCGGGACCTCGTACTTCTGCATCACCGGCTGGGTGTTGTGCTCCGGCGAGTAGCGCGCGACTTCCAGGGTTATCGTCTCTGCCATTGCGTCGTTCCGTTCACCTCATCGTACTAAGACTTCGTCTCGCTCTGCATGCCGTAAATGCGCTCGCCCGGGGGCCAGCGCGTGATCTTGACCGGCAGATACGCGGTGCGCACCGAGCCGTCGCGGTTGCGCAGCGCCAGCGTGTGCGCCAGGAACTTCTGGTCGTCGCGCTGGGGGAAGTCAGTGCGCTGGTGGGCGCCTCGCGATTCGGTGCGGCGCAGCGCGCTCTCCACGATGGTCTCGGCGACGTCCAACATGAAGCCGAGCTCCAGCGCGGCGACCAGCTCGGTGTTGAAGGTACGGTTGTGGTCGTCGAGCGCGAGGTTGCGGTAGCGCTCCTGGAGTTCGCGCAGCTTGTTGGCCGAGGTGTCGAGCGATTCCTTGCTGCGGTAGATGCCTGCGCCCGATTCCATCGCCTTGTGCATCTCCGAGCGCAGCGTGGCGATGCGCTCGCGCCCGCCGCTGCGGCGCAGGTAGTTCTCTTCGAGCCGGTTCTTCTCGTCGAGCGCCTGGGCGGAGAGCCTGGCTTCGCTCGGCGCCTTCTGCGACGAGGCATACTCAGCGGCAGCGCGACCGGCGCGGGCGCCGAAGACCAGGCACTCGGGCAGCGAGTTCGAACCCAGGCGGTTGGCGCCGTTGATGCTCACGCACGCGGCCTCGCCGGCGGCGTAGAGGCCGGGCATGGGGCAGGCGCCGCTCGCGTCGGTGCTAACGCCGCCCATCATGTAGTGCACCACCGGACGCACGGGGATAAGCTCGCAGACCGGATCAATGTTCTCGTACTTCAGGCAAAGCTCGCGGACGAAGGGCAGCCGCTCGTCAATGAGTTTTTCGCCGAGATGGCGAAGATCGAGATGGACATAGGCGCCGTAGGGCCCTTCGAGCGTGCGTCCTTTTTCGACCTCCTTCACGAAGGCTTGCGAGAGGCGATCGCGCGGGCCGAGTTCCATGCTGCGCAGTACGGGCGTGGGTGTGGGCTTGCCGAGGTTGTAATCCTGCAGGTAGCGGTAGCCGTCTTTGTTGATGAGGTAGCCACCCTCGGCGCGCGTGGCCTCGGTGATGAGGATGCCGGTGAAGGGCAGGCCGGTGGGATGGTACTGGAGGAACTCCATGTCCTTGAGCGGGGCGCCGGCGCGATAGGCGAGCGCCATGCCGTCGCCGCTCTTGATGCTGGCGTTGGTGGTGAAGGGAAAGACGCGGCCGCATCCGCCGGTGCAGAGGACCACCGCGTTGGCCAGGATGGCCTGGATTCGACCGGACATCAGCTCCAGCGCGACAACTCCCTGAACGCGGCCATCGTCTTCCAGCAGCCGGGTGACGAACCACTCGTCGTAGCGCGCGATGGGATCGTAGCGCAACGTGGTCTGGAAGAGGGTGTGCAGCATGTGGAAGCCGGTCTTGTCGGAGGCGAACCAGGTGCGCTTCTTCTTCATGCCGCCGAAGGCGCGGACGGCGATGTGCCCGTCGGCCTCGCGGTTCCACGGACATCCCCAGTGCTCCAGCTGCATCAGCTCCTGCGGCGCTTCGCGGCAGAAGGCCTCGACGGCGTCCTGGTCGCAGAGCCAGTCGCCGCCGCTGATGGTGTCGTAGCAGTGCTCGTCGAGGCTGTCGTCGGGCTTGATGACGCCGGCGGCGCCGCCCTCGGCCGAGACCGTGTGGCTGCGCATCGGGTAGACCTTGGAGACCACCGCCACGCTCAGCTTGGGATCGGACTCGGCGATGGCCAGCGCGGCGCGCAGCCCTGCCGCACCGCCGCCCACCAGCAGCACATCATGAGAGGAAAAATCCATAATCAAGCCGGCCGATTATTCTGCCTTGAATGCGGGGAATGGGCAATCGGAAAACGCACGGGAAGTGCGGCGTTAGGGAACTTGCTTGGAGTCTGACCGGGAGTCGCTCATAGGATGAGTTGGTGACGACCATCCGGCTCGAAGAGGTCGCTTGCTTTGCACGGCAAACAGCAAAAGTGTAATTAGGCTAGTCGGTATTGCGATCCACCATCGAAGTGGCTCACTGGAAAAAACGACAGCGAACCAGCCGTCCAATGCAGCAAGTGTGAACGCAACGCAAAGGACCAACGGCCAATTCGGCGATAGCAACGCGCACAGGGATATGACGCCAATACAAGCAAACCCTACCCGATGGTCAAAATCACTTGCAGCGAAACCCTTTGACGGAACAAATATCGCTAATACCCATATCATTGCGATAGTCGACACGAGACCCAAAGTGAAGTCTCGGTAGTACCACAGCTTCTTCGAGTCGTAACCGAGGATCTGAAATAGCTTTGGGGATCTCATCGACTTAGACAAGCCCAGAGGGCGATAAAGCCGCAGACAAGAAACCACCCGCTGGCCAGCAGGTTGAAGGCGCGCAAATACCAAGGGACATCATTAGAAACCTGCCGGTGAAATCTCCAAATTCCTCGATATCCATCGAAACCTACCCGGCAGCCTATGATCACCAATACCGAACCCACGATAAAGTTTTGCAGCCTAGAATCAGAAACCAGGGGAATTCCCCCTATAGCCATTTCAATAGTCATTGGCAAGCTCCCGTTTTCGGAACGTTGCGTAGGCGGGTGGCCCACTCAAGCCCTCCTTTGGCTTGAGTGGGGCAGTTCCCTTAGCGAGTATAGACTCAGACACAATCCTCAGGGTGGCCCATCCTTCGCGTTCTTTGCGAAGGGTGGTCACGAATGATCCGCGATCAATCGGGCGACCATTCTGCCTTGAACGGAGAGATTGGGCAATCGAAAACGAAGGAAGAGTTCCAAGGCCGCACGACGTCACAAGTACTTGCTGAACATGAAGAATAGAGAAGCGCTGAAAAAGAGAGCCGCCCCGGCGAGTCCGAACTCGTTGCAACGTTTCCTCTTGTCGCTGAGTGGATACAATCGCTCGTGTTCTCGATGCAGTTCGCGAAATTCTAAGTATGTACTGGTGAACATTGGAATTTGATCTTCCAGTGTGCGCTTCGCATTCACTTCACCCAATATGGTGAAGTGATACGCCGTACACATGGCACAGCAATAGACTGCGAAAACCAGCAACGCGATAGGTAACGACTGCCACTCGGTCATTGGCGTCGAAGCCTTCTCGCTCCTGAGCAACAAGCAAGATAATGCATAAGGCTGCCTCATCGAACTAGTTGAACACCCAAACCCAAAGCAGGATGGGAACACAGATCAGCATCAGGATCACGCAGAGGTCAAGCAAAAAGGTAAGCTTGCTCTCCGGATAAAGCTGCTTGAATCTTCTCCGAACTTCAGTGCCCCACCATAGGTACGAGATTCTCTCGCTATCGGGTACGCGTTCGTTGATCTTGCCAATCATGACAAAAGAAATCATGTTGGCCAAGATGGCAAGAGATCCGCCGATTAGGCCCAAGATGATAGCCAGCGCCGCGGTGCTGGCCACGGTCACCACGCGCACGACGGTTCCGTCTGCCGCGATGCGGCTGATGCGCGGGTTGCCGATGATCTCGGCGGCAAGCGTGGGCATGCTCCAGTCTTCCATCACGTAGAGCGAATCGCCGGCCACGGCCACTCCGGTAGGCCGCAGTCCCCAGCTGCCGCGGCTCAGCCAGTTAGCCACGCCGCCGGAGGTGTAGGCGATGCGCGCGCCGTACTGCGAGTCCCAGCGGACGATGTTACGGCGCTCGAAGTCGGCGATGTAGACGATGCCGCGCGGGTCCACCGCCATGCCGATGCGATGGTTGTAGAATCCGCCGACGTGCGGCATGCCGCCCGGAATGGTGGAGACAATGTCTCGCGCCACGGTTGTCACTGCTCCATCGCCATTCACGCGACGCAGATCGCCGGAGTCGACCAGGAAGAGCGTGCCGTCCGGCAGAGCCGCCAGCGCAGCGACCTCGCCGAACTGTGCCCTTGCGCCCGCTCCATCCTCGTATCCCCACGCACTGCCTGACAGCACCCGCACCTCGCCGTGCGGCGTACGCTTTAGGATGCGCGAGACTCTCTTCGTCTCCGGGTCGCCCTCCCACGCGTAGCCATTGCCGGCAGCGTCGCGAACCACCCATATCGAAGGATCGGGTCGCGAGGTCGGCCGAAGGACGAACGTGCGTTCGCCGCTCTCCGATAGCCTCCAGACGCCCACCACACTGCCGGCGCGGGATTCTCCGCCGACGTTCTCGCCGTAGATGACGCCGTCATAGCCGCGCGCCAGGGTGTGGCAGTGATTGTGATCGAAGAGGCGGCGCAACCCGTTGCCCGGCTCATAGCGCCAGACCACGTCGCGCTGGATGTCGCAGAAGGTAAGGACGCCGTTCTCGCCGGGCGCTACCGCCCAGTTGGATTGCGCGTTCGCGCAGCCGGCGGCGAGTCCGATCAGGAGTGCGAGAGTGCGGCTAGGCGTCCAGATCGTAGGCCACCTTGAGCCACTTCTTCACCTCCGGGTCGATCTGCTTCACGCCGGAGATGGCGATGCGGTGGGTGATGCGGTCTTTCTTGGCGAGGCCGCCGGTATCGATGAGCCGCGCCGGCAGCTTGCCCTTGTACTTGGCCAGCGCCAGTCCCAGGTCGACGCGCGTGTTGGTGGTGGGCTTGAGTTGCGCGAAGACGTGCTCGCGGTAGAGCGGCACAATGGTCTTGCAGGGACAGGCCTTCACGTCGCGTCCCAGCTTCTTGCCCATGCCGAGCAGGGCGTTGTAGACCGGGCGCAGGTTCTTCTTCGGGCCGGCGTACTGCTCCTCCACGAATCTCGGGGCGGCCTTGAGGTAGCCGGCGGGCGTGTCCTCAGCGCCCTTGCCGGCGGCGCGCTCCACCAGCCACCAGGCGCTGTTGGTGCCGAGGCCGTGCTTCGACTTCAGCCAGGCGCGGCGGCCGGCATCGTCCCTGGGGCCGGACTTCCTGACCAGCGCGACCCACTCCTCGACGCTGCGCCCGGTCTTGCCCTTGAGATCGGAGATCCACTTCTCCACCATCAGGACGCCGGGATGGACGCTGTAGGGGCCTTTGCTTCTTGGCTGTGCGGTTGCCATGGGAGGATCCTCGCTGCGACGAACTCGAACTCGGTGGGCCCGCCAGGATTCGCCCCGAAGCTTCGGGGCTGGGACCACGCCATCAGAGATCAGGGAGATTGTAGACGCCCGCCACGAGCTTGGCGACCCAAGTCCGGCTCTTCATGCTCTTGACGTACCGCTCCGCTGCCATGGCTTGTGACCGTGATGCGTAGGTCGCGTGAAAAACGGTCTTCCACGGTCTGTCCGCTACGGTTGAGCGTCCCAGGCCCGGCAACTCGCCGTTGTGCTGCTTGAGCCTTTGGTCAATGTCCTCCGTGCTGCCAACATAGAATCGTCCGGTCCGAACACTCTTAAGAATGTAAAGGTAAAACATAGGCAGCATTGGTGGGCCCGCCAGGATTCGAACCTGGGACCAAGGGATTATGAGTCCCCTGCTCTGACCGCTGAGCTACAGGCCCGTGGCTTGAATCTACCACAGGAGCGCCGAGGCCCAGATCGCGTCAGGGCGCGACCGAGGGCAGGATAAAATCGGTGAGCAGGCGGTCGGTCTGCTCGTGCATGCCGCGCGTGTTGTAATTGGTACTGGTGATGACCACGGCCAGATCGAGCTCGGGGAACACGGCCACCTTGTTGCCGCCGTTGCCGTTCATATAGAAGGCAGCGAGCTTGCGCCCGCTCTTGTCGGTGAAACTGCGGAGCCACCAGAGATAACCGTAGCGGGTGTGGTCGTCGATCTCGGCGTGCGGCGCGATCGAGTCCTTCACCCAGGCCTCCGGCAGGATCCGCCGGCCATTCCAGCTGCCGCCGTTCAAGTTGAGCTGTGCGAGCTTGAGAAGGTCGCGGCTGGTGAACTCCAGCCCGCCGCCGGTCTGCGGGAGTCCCAGGGGTGAGTAGGTCCAACGCACACTGCGGATACCCAACGGCCCGAAGAGATTCTTCTGCGCGAATGTGTCCGTCGGCGCGCCAGTCGCCTTGCCGAGCAAGCCGCTGAGGGTGGTGACGCCCGCTGTACAGTAGCTGAAGCTTCGGCCGTAGGGCGAGTCGGCGGGCTTAGTCTTGAAGGTGGGAAATCCGCGCACGGGGAGATCGAGGGTGAATTTCACCCAGTCCTCGATAAGGTACATGCGCTCCTCGTTGCCGCGCGAGAAGTCATTCCAATCGTCGCACTCCAACGCAGAACTCATGGTGAGGAGGTCTTCCACCGTCATGTTGTCCTTGCGGGGATCAGGGTTGGCGATGGGCCGCTTCTCGGGGAAATAGGGCAGGATGCGCGCACTCACGCTGGGGATTAGACGCCGGTCGATGGCGATCCCTACCAGCATCCCGGTGATGGTCTTGGTGGCCGAGCGCGTGTTGCGCAGCGCGGCGGCGTCGCCCTCGAAGTAATGCTCGTAGACCAGCTTGCCGTGGCGCGCGATGAGCACGCTGGTGATCTTCTTCAGCTCACCTTTGTTGATCGTCTCTTCCATAGCGGTGAGTGGCGGCGCAGCGAGCCCGGCGGAGGCGGCCGTGGCGGTCTGCCAATCGTCAGACGATGTGCTCGCAGGCGCCGCTGACTGCTGCGCGCCTGCGGGCAGGGAAAAGATTGTCAGAAACAAAACAGCGAGAACTTGGCGCGACATCAGACACCTCTGAGAGGTTTGGACGCCGGCGCGCTGGAATTGTCAACCGGTTTCATCTACGCCGGTGTCGCCGTCTTGCGCGGCGGATTGAAGAAGGGGAGCGGCGTAACCTGCACGCCGACGGTGTAGCGCACCGCCTCGACGGTCATCTCCATCTCCAGCTGCGTGCCCGGCGCGGCGTACTCGCTGCCGACGCTGGCCAGCGCGATCATCTTCTTCAGCACCGGCGACCAGGTGGTCGAGGTCGCCTTGCCCGCCTGGCGCTCGCCGGAGTACACCGGGACTGCCACGCGCGAGGCCGTAGCCGGGCACTGCGGCGCAAGGCCGACCGATTCGTAAAGCCGTTCCACGTCGGTCCAATCGATCTCCAGTCCCACGAACTGGCGCAGCGGACCGCCGCGTTGGGCTTCGATCAGGCGATGGTCCTCCACCAGCGCGTCGCGTCCGATGAACGATTCTTTCTCGAGGTGCACCATGCGGCCGAAACCGAGCTCGTAGGGTGAGAACTTCTGCGACTCGATAAGCGCTTTTTTGCTGCTGGTGTAGTCCACCTCGATGAGCAGCAGTCCGGCCTCGATGCGCGCCACGTCGAGCGCCAGCATGCCGGCGGGATGCAGGTCGAAGCGGCGGCCTTCGGCGGTGACGGCGTCCCAGACGCGGCCGGCCCCCTTCCACGGGATCCAGATCTCGTAGCCGAGGTCGCCGGTGTAGCCGGTGCGCGAGATGTCCACGGGCACGCCGGCGATCCTGCCGCTGGTGACGCGGAAGTACTTCAGGCCGGCGATGTCGGCCTCGGCGACTTTCTTCAGCAGATTGGCCGAGGTCGGGCCCTGCAGTGCCAGTGCGGCGACCTGCTCGGAGATGTCTTCGATCTCCACCTGCATGCCCAGCGCGTTCTGGCGGAACCAGCGCAGGCTGGGGTCGGCTGCGGTCCAGCGGTAAACGTTCTCCTCGAGCCGGCTCAGGGTTCCATCGTCAATGACCTTGCCCTCCTCGTCGCACCAGCAGCAGTAGATCACCTGGCCGACTTTGACCTTGGAGACGTCGCGGGTGATCACGCGGTTCACCAGGCGGGTGGCGTCGCGCCCGCTCACCCGGTACTTGTAGAGCGGGGTGATGTCGATGAGTGCGGTGGCGTTGCGGATGGCGTTGTACTCGTGCTCGTGGTGCATCTCGTACACGCTCACCGTGTAGTAGCCCGACCACTCGCGGTAGTTCAGGCTCTCGCACAGGCTGAAGGTCTTTTCATGGAAGGCGGTTCCGATGGGCAAAGGATTCTCCTGATTGGCGACCGATGATTATACGAGAGAGGCCATACTGGTGGGATTCATGGTCTACTTACATCATGACTGTGTTGTTCTCTTTTCCGGGCAGGATTTTACGGATCGTGGAATCTCAAGGGGCTCGGCGAATTACCAAGCGTCTGAACGAGTTCTACGTCATGGAACCAGCTCAACTGATGCTGCATTGCAATGGACACAATCAGCAACGATTAAACGCGATTCCTAGTAGGAAATCCCAATCGAGCAACTGCATCACTCCTACAGACAAAATCGCAACCCCGCCTTTAGAATGACTCTTTGCGTTCTCCCGCGGGAAGCTTACTGTGGGCGGCATCCTCTGACATGGCGGCGCGCTACGACGCGATCATCATCGGCGGCGGACACAACGGCCTGGTGGCAGCCGCCTATCTGGCTCGCGCCAAGAAGAAAGTCCTGGTTCTCGAGCGGCGGCACGTGCTGGGCGGCGCCGCGGTCACGGAAGAGGTCTTCCCCGGCTTCAAGTTCTCGGTGTGCTCCTACGTAGTCTCGCTGCTGCGGCCAGAGATCATCCGCGAGCTCGAACTGTCGCGCCACGGCCTGGAGATCCTGCCGCTCGACGGCACCTTCACGCCCATGCCCACGGGCGACTATCTGTGGCGGGTGAACGACCATAGTAAGACGCGGCGGGAGATCGCGCGGCACTCGCGCCTGGACGCCGAGGCATACGAGGAGTTCGGCAAGGCGATGCTGCCGATGTGCCGCTTCGTCAAGCCCATCCTCAGCATGACGCCGCCCAACCCCACGGGTCTGGCGCCGCGCGACTGGAAAAAGCTCCTCTTCCTCGGCCGCCGCTTCCAGGCGCTCTCCGAAGAGGACAAGTACAACCAGGTGCAGTTGATGACCATGAGCGCGGTGGATTACCTCGACCAGTGGTTCGAGACCGACGTGCTCAAGGCGACGATGTCGGCCTCGGGCATCATCGGGACGTTCCTCGGTGTGCGCTCGCCGGGCACCGCCTACGTGCTGCTGCACCACTACATGGGCGAGATTGACGGCGCCTTCCGCTCGTGGGGCTTCGCGCGCGGCGGAACGGGAGCGATCTCGAACGCCATCGCCGACGCGGCGCGCGAGGCGGGAACGGAGATCCGCACGCAGGCGGCTATCGCGCGCATTCTGGTCCGGGACGGACGAGCAAGAGGCGTGGCGCTGGTGAACGGCGATGAGTTCTTTGCCGATGTCGTCGCATCCAGCGTCGATCCCTACCAGACCTTCCTGCGCATGCTCGAGCCCGGACTGCTGCCCCACGACTTCCTCGAAGAGGTCCGGCGCTACAAGTTCCGCGGCTCCTCGGGCAAGGTGAATCTGGCGCTGGATGCGCTTCCGGACTTCAAGTGCCTGCCCGGGCCTGGACACCATCTGCGCGGCGCCATCTCCATCTCGCCCAGCGTGGACTACATGGAGCGCGCTTACGACGACGCCAAGTACGGCAACTTCTCGCGCCGGCCTTACATCGACATGGTCATCCCCAGCCTCACCGATCCCTCGGTGGCGCCGCCGGGCAAACACGTGATGTCGTGCTTCGTGCAGTACGCGCCCTACAAGCTGAAGGAAGGCACATGGGACGAGAAGCGCGAGGCCTTCGGCGACAACGTTATCAACACCATCGCCGAGCACGCACCCAACATCCGCAACATCATCCTGCACCGGCAGGTGGTGACGCCGCTAGACCTGGAACGCGAGTGGGGTCTCACCGAGGGCAACATTTTCCAGGGTGAGCTCTCGCTCGAACAGCTCTTCTTCCTGCGCCCGGTGCCGGGATGGGCGCGCTACCGCACTCCCATTGCGAACCTCTATATGTGCGGCTCGGCCACGCACCCGGGCGGCGGCATCATGGGCGCGCCCGGACGCCTGGGCGCCAGGGAGATGCTCAGCAACTGGAAGGGCGGGGCCCGCTAGCCCATGGCATCACGCGACATCATCATTCTGGGCGCCGGCCACAACGCGCTGGTAACAGCCTTCTACCTCGCCGGCGCCGGGCATAAGCCGCTGGTGCTCGAGCGGCGCGAGCAGGTGGGAGGCGCGGCGGTGAGCGAGGAGTTCCACCCGGGATTTCGTGTCTCGGCGCTGGCGCACAAGGTAGGGCCGCTGCGTCCGGAGATCGTGCGCGACATGCAGCTCGCGCGCCACGGCCTGGAGATGATCGCACCCGATCCGGTGGTGGTGAGCCTCACGCCCGACGGCCGCTCGCTCGCGCTGCATGCCGACACCTCGCGCGCGGCAAGGGAGATCGAGAAGTTCAGCGCCAAGGACGCCTTCCAGTACACCGAGTTCGCTCGCCTGCTGAAGCGCCTGGCGCCCGTCCTGAGCGAGCTGCTGAGCATCACGCCGCCGGATATTGACGAGCCCGCCAGGGGCGAGCTGCCGCGCCTGCTCAAGGCCGCACTCGGCTTGAAACGGCTCGGTGACAAGGACATGTTCCGCCTGCTGCGCTGGGGGCCGATGGCGGTGGCCGACCTGGTGGCCGAGTGGTTCGAGACCGAACTGCTGCGAGCCACCGTGGCCGCGCGTGGCGTCTTCGGGACGGCGTACGGGCCCTGGTCGGCAGGAAGCAGCGCGGTGCTGCTGCTGCACGCCGCAGCTGACCCACATCCCGCGGGCGTCACAACATTCCCGCGCGGCGGCATGGGGGCGCTGACTTCAGCCATGGCCGCGGCCGCGACCCGGGCAGGCGCGGAGATCCGCACCGGAGCGGAAGTGACGCAAATCCTCGTGAAGAACGGCGCGGCCTCGGGCGTGGTGCTTGCAGGCGGCGAGGAGATTGCCGCGCGCTGCGTCATCTCCGGCGCGGATCCCAAGCGCACACTACTCGGGCTGGTGGATCCCTCGCATCTTAAGCCCAACTTCGTGGTCAAGATGCGCAACTATCGCGCGATCGGCAACGTTGCCAAGGTCAACCTTGCGCTGGCTGCTCTGCCGGAATTCACCGCGCTGAAGGATTCCGAAGAGATTGCGCCCGCGGGACGCATCCACATCGGGCCGGAGATCGATTACCTGGAGCGCGCCTTCGACTGCTCGAAGTACGGCGAATTCTCCGAGCACCCGCACCTGGAGGTGCTCATCCCCACGCTCTCGGACCCGTCGCTGGCGCCGGCGGGGAAGCATGTGATGTCAGTGTACGTGCAGTACGCGCCCTACAAGCTGCGCCAGGGAGACTGGAAGAAGCGCCGCGACGAGCTCGGCGACCGCGTGCTTGCGACCCTGGCCGAGTACGCGCCCCATTTGCCGCAGACGGTGGTCGCGCGCGAGGTCATCACGCCGCTCGATCTGGAGGAGAAGTACGGACTCACGGGCGGGCACATCTTCCACGGTGAACTGGCGCTCGACCAGCTCTTCACCATGCGCCCGCTGCTGGGATGGGCGCGCTACCAGACACCGGTGGAAGGCCTCTACCTGTGCGGCTCCGGCACGCATCCCGGAAACGGATTGACGGGTGGCTCGGGTGCGAATGCGGCAAGGGCGATTACCAAGCACCTGCGAAGGCAAAGATAGTCCAAGCAAACAAAACCAAAGCAGCCAGAACACAATTCTGCCGGGCAGGCTGCTTCCAGATAAGGAGAAGAGAGCAAACCAGACTTGCGACACAGAGGTACCAATTACCCGCTGAGATCGCGGACACTAGCTTCAATTGCCTACCTCCTGCTCCCGCGTACAAGAAGGTACCGACAAACATCAAAGCGCTCAGAGTCAAGCAAATCAAGGTCGCGCGAAACAACAGTCCTAGTTTGCCTTGTTCTAACCACTTCCTGGACCGGATCCAAACGATCAGCGTTGTTACCAGAATGAAGCAAAGAACGGACCCTACGATAACGTAATAGGTGAGTTGAGCTTGCGTTGTTATCTTTGAGGAGTCCACGGCCACGCTCTTCGTCAGATTCTTAGGTTCACAGGCAGCTCTTCAAATCCGCCGCCAGCAATCGATGGAACAGATGCTCCCCCGCCTCGCGCCGCACGGAGAGGCGCCCGGTCCCGTAGGCGCGCGAGGAGAGGCCGCGCTGCACTGACTCGCAGATGGCATGGTCCTCATCCTGCACACGCTGGCTCACGTCGATGCTCTGGCGGTTGTATTCGGCTGCGCCCGGGCTCACGTCGCTCAGATAGAAGTCGAAGATCACCTGCATGCGGTCCACGGCCAGCGGGATCACCAGGTTGGTCTCCAGGTAGCCTTCGTACCAATTGAACATCGCGTTGGGATAGAGCCAGTAGTAAAGCGCGCGGCCCTTGCGCACCGAGGCGATGCCGGACTCGGCGCCTGCGGCGTCGATGGGGCTCGACTGCAGGCAGAAGCGGCCGTCGTTCTCGATGGTGTAGTGCTTGTAGTCGAGGACGCTGTTCAGTCCTTTGTGGAGATGTGGTACGTGGTAGCCGCCATCGAGAAAGTTATCCACGAAGACCTTCCAGTTGCATTGCAGATTGAAAACGCGGCGCTCGAGGAAGCGCACGCCGTCGAGCGCAAGCGGCTTGAACTGCTCCACCATCTTGCCGAGATACTGCGCCAGCGGAATCGGATCGGCGTCGAGGTGGACGAAGACGAACTTCTCCCAGGTGGCGAGGTTGATTGGCACGAGGCCGTTCCTGGCGCGGTCGAAGTTGCAGACGCCGTCGAACTCAGGCGTGCCTTTGAGCGAGCCGTCGAGTCCGTAGGTCCAGCCGTGGTAGGGGCAGCGCAGGTTCTGCGCCGAGCCTTCCGGCTGGGTCATGACGGCGGCAGCGTGGTGGCGGCAGACGTTGTAGAAGGCGCGCAGTTTGCCATCTGCACCGCGCACCACCACCACCGGCTCGCCGGCTACGCTGGTGGTGACGTAGCGGCCGGGCTCGGCCAGCTGGTCGAGCCGCGCCACCATCTGCCAGGTGCGGCTGAAGACGGTGCGCCGCTCCAGCTCCTCGATGCGCAGGTCGGTGTACCAGGCGGCGGGGATGGTGGCCGCCTCGGCTAGCGGGGCGGAGGCGTCGTAGCTCGAGATGATCTCTTTAAGTTCCACGTGGAACAATTCCAGTCCAGTAGAAAAAGCTAATGCCCGGCGGCGCGGAGTGTCAACCGCGCACGGAGCCTTCCGGCGGAGCGAAAAAGACCAGCGCCAGCAGCTCCTCGGTGATGTCGAAGAAGCGGTGTTCCTGCTTCGCCGGCACAAAAAGCAGCGCGCCGGCGGTCACTGTGGTGCGGCGGATCTCCTTTCCTTCGCGGAACTCGAAGCCCGCCCCGCCACGGACGATGTAGTAGATCTCGTCCTCGCCGTGGGGCTGCTGGCGGTCCACCGCGCCCTTAACCAGTAAGTAAACTCCGGCGCTGAGCAGAGCGGAACGCTCGACTTCTGTATACAGGCGGGGCTGGGGAACGTTGGCGGGAAACTGCTCTAAGACATTGAGATTCATATGTCATGCGCCTTTCATGTAAGCATTACCAAGGTGCATCGTACTAGAACAGTCTTGCGTTTTCTTTCGCTCTCGATAGCATGATGCAGGAACGACGCGGTCTTTCGCGACATTTCGCGGTCGGCGGGGTTCATGCACGGACAAGGGAGCGCCTGATGCGGCTTAAGATAACGGGGACCCTGCTGCTTCTCATCTTCACAGCCACCTTCAGCCTGGCGCAGGTGGGACCGATGCGCCTGCAGGTCGCACCGGTCAACGCGCCTATCCCCATCGGCAGCACCCAGCAGCTGAGCGTGAGTGTCGCAGGATTCAACGGCGGCAGCGCGAAGAACGTCAGCAGCAATGTCCGCTGGATCTCCACCAACCCGGGTATCGTCACCGTGAACAATGCCGGATTGGCGACCAGCGTGGCGCGCGGGACGGCCGCGGTCTACGCCATCAGTGGGCCGCCGGTCGCCCTCATCAACCTGACCGTGGTGCCCACCGCTCCGCTTACCGGACTCGCGCTGACACCGAAGTCGCCCCCGCCCGCCGTTCCCAAAGGCCTGGCGGAGCAGTTCACTTCGACCGCCGACTCCTCCGGGACTCCGCAGGACGTCAGCGCACTGGCGACCTGGACCTCGTCGAACGGCGCAGTGGCTCCCGTGAACCAGATGGGCCTGGCGCAGTCGCTTGCGACCGGCTCCACCGACATAACGGCCACACTCGGCGCCTTCAGTGACACCGCCACGCTCACCGTCGGCCCGGTCGCGCTGATCAGCGTCCAGGTGACGCCCGCCACCAGCTTCATGCCGGTGGGCGGCACGCGCCAGTTCACAGCGACGGGCGTCAACCGAGATAGCACCACCATCGATGCCACACCGAGCGCGGTGTGGAACTCAACCCATTCCGCGGCCGCGACCATCTCGACGGGCGGACTCGTGACCGGCACCGGCCACGGCACCACCACCATCCAGGCCTCCTACGGCGGGCTGATGGGCGCGACCGACCTGGGCGTGATCTCCTACGGCGCGGCAGTGCGGCTGCTGGAACAGTCGACCTTCGGGCCGACGCCGGCGATGGTCACACAACTGCAGAACACGTGCTTCGACGCTTTCCTCGAACAGCAGTTCAATACTCCGAGTTCGGTCTATCCCGCGCCCACCGACACCCTCATCTCGACGCAGCAGAACTTCTTCCTTAACAACGCGCTCAACAAGCCGGACCAGCTGCGGCAGCGGGTGGCCTTCGCACTGGAGCAGATCATGGTGATCTCGGCGAACAAGGTCACCAACACCAGCGGCATCGTGCTGTGGCAGAACATGATGCAGAACGATGCCTTCGGGAACTACTCCACGCTGCTCAAGGACACGACGCTCAGCCCCGCCATGGGCAAGTTCCTGGACATGGTGAACAACGACAAGCCCGATCCCATCCTCGGCGACCACGTGAACGAGAACTATGCGCGCGAGATCCTGCAGCTGTTCTCCATCGGGGTCTACAAGCTGAACCCCGACGGCACGCAGATGCTCGACATGGCCAGCCAGCCCATCAACACCTATGACCAGAGCGTGGTCGAGGGCTATGCCCACGTCTTTACCGGCTGGACCTACCCCACGCGGCCGGGGCGCACGCCGCAGATGCACAATCCGGAGTTCTACGGCGGCCCCATGTATCCGTTCGCCAGCAACCACGACATCGGCCCGAAGCAGCTGCTCAACGGCAAAACCCTGCCCGGGAACCAGGCGGGCGAAGTGGACGC
>JACXTT010002264.1_pt1 | contig 30744 bp, 33 predicted proteins | sample 9270951 | NCBI WGS metagenome assembly JACXTT01 (sample SAMN15532306, study PRJNA645909) | rock metagenome | isolation source: weathered quartz diorite | place: Puerto Rico | collected 2017-06-21 | reverse complement strand
GCTCATAAGACGAGCCTCTAGGCTGCCACCGGGACCGGGGCGGCGGCATCGACGAGGTCGCGGACTGCCTGGGCGAGCTGCTCACGCGTTTCCTCGTCGGTCAGCCGCCCGGCGTCGTCGAACCGCTCCGCCGCATGCGCTACTGCGACCTCCGCCTCGACGACGCGTGCACCGAGCACACCGAGGACCTTGCGGAGATCCGCCTGCGCCCAGACGGCCCCGTATGCGCTCGTGCTCGCACCGACCACCGTCGTCGGCTTGCCCCGGAGGGGGCTCTCCGCCAGCGGGCGAGAGACCCAGTCCAGCGCGTTCTTCAGGTGACCGGGAATCGACGAGTTGTACTCCGGCGTCGCGACCAGCACGGCGTCGGCCGAGCGGATCGCTTGCTTGAGCTCCGTCACTGCGTCGGGTTGGCCGAGGTCGTCGACGTCCGCGTCGTACGGCGGGATCGCTGCGAGGAGGTGGGGTGGGTAGAGCTCGACGTCGACCCCCCGCGGCGCGAACTCGGCCGCCGCGTGCGCGAGGCGGGTGTTGTACGAGTCGCGTCGCAGGCTGCCGGAGATCGCGAGAACGCGCATCGTTCCTACGCCTCCTGCACAAACGAAAGGCTGGCGAAGAGCTTCACCGTGTTGCCGAGTGCGAGGCCGCCGGTCGGGAGCGGCATGTTGAACGACACGCCGTAGTCGGTGCGGTCGATCTCGCCTTCGAGCTCGATGCCGATTCGCTCGTTGCCGTACGGATCGGTGCTCGGGCCTGTCAGCGACGCGGCGAGCTCGATCTCCTGCGTGACGCCCTTCAACGTGAAGTTGCCGACGAGCCGCTCAGGAGAGATGAACGTCGCCTCGAACGTCGCGTCGGGGTAACGCCCGGTGTCGAAGAAGTCGGGCGACGACAGGTGTGCGTCGCGGTCCGGGTCCTTCGTCGAGACGCTGGCGAGCCGGATCGACCCGGTCAGCGAAGGCGTCTCGCCGCCCACGAGCATGGCGGAGAAGTCCGAGAACGTGCCCCTGACGGTCGAGATGCCGAGGTGCTTGACGGCGAAGTCGACCTGCGAATGCGTGGGATCGACGTTCCAGGTCCCCGTCGGGATGACCTGCTCGGGTGTTGCGATCGCGGTCATGGTTGCCTCCGTTCCTTCCGATATACTTGCGATCGCAAGGAACTATAGAGGAAGATACGTGAGTAGTCAAGTATTGAGTTCACAAGCATTATCGGCATGGGTCGCGTTTCTGCGCGGCCACGCTGCGCTCACGCGCGCGCTCAACGCGCAGCTGGTCTCCGACCACGGGCTGACGATCAACGATTACGAGGTGCTGCTGCGGCTGTCGCACGCGCCCGACTGCCGCCTGAAGCGCATCGAGCTTGCCCAGAGCGTGATCCTGACGCCGTCGGGCATCACCCGGCTCCTGGACGGCCTCGAGGCGGCGGGCTGGGTGGAGAAGGCGTCGTGTGCCAGTGATGCACGCGTGACGTACGCGGTGCTGACCGACGCAGGGCACGAGAAGCTGCGAACGGCGGCCGCGACGCACCTGGCCGATGTCGACCGGCTGTTCGCGGGGCACTTCGGCGAGGACGAGCTCGAGGCGCTCGCGACGCTGCTCGGGCGCATCGACGGTGACGCGCCGGCGGAAAGCTGCGAGCCCGGCTGAGCACTCAGACCGTGGTGCGGTGACTCCGCAGGTGTGCGGTGCTGGCCGGTCGAGCGGCGCGGGCCGGCTCGCGCCGACCCGCGTCGTCGTCCGAACGCCTGTCCCGCTGTGAGGCCAGCATGACGTCGCGAAGCCGCTCCGCGCGCTCGCGCGCATAGGCGACTCGTGCGTGTGTGTCGAGCATTCCGTGCATCCGATCCGCCTCCTTTTTCGCCTGCTGCCGCCTGACGCTCAAGATCAAGTATCTTGATGTCAAATTACTTGGCGTGAAGAATATCGCGGAGATGTCTTGACGTCAAGAAACTTGTGATGGAACATTCGCGTGACATGGCGAAGCCGGCGACGAGCGGAGCGGCGGAGGAGACCGACCACGTCGACCGCTTCCTGGCGACGCTCGAGCTTCCCGGCGTCGACCTCACCGTCGAGGGGATCGTCGACCGTATCATGGGTATCAGCCGGCGGCTCAGGCGCTCCATGGACGACACGCTGTCGGGGTTCGACCTCACGTGGGGTGAGTGGACCGTTCTCGGCACGCTCAGGCACGAGCCGTCGCATCGCGGATCGCCCGGCGACCTGGCGCGCAAGCACGAGCTTTCGAGCGGCGCCATGACGAACCGGCTCGACTGCCTCGAGGAGGCCGGGCTCGTGCGGCGCGTTCCCAATCCCGACGACCGTCGTGGGGTGCTCGTCGAGATCACCGACGAAGGTCGACGGGTCTGGCACGAGTCGGTGGACGTGCAGGCGCAGAAGGAGGCTCTGATCACCGCCGCGGCGCTCGACGCCGGCGAGCGCGAGGAGCTGAACGGCTTCCTCCGTCGCCTGATGGTCGCCTTCGAGCGGACCGAGGGCACGGAGGGCAAGGCGGGCTACAAGCCCGGCATCAGCTGAGCCTGTGGCCCGCGCTCAGTTGACGCGCGGATCGTCCGGCATCAGCGCCAGCACGCTGAACGGACCGCCCTTCCGACGCAACACATCGCTCCAGAGCTGGCCGGGAGCATCCGTGAACACGTCCGTACGCGCGGCCGGCTCGACGATCCATGAACCCTCTTCGAGCTCTCCCTCGAGCTGGCCTGCGCCCCAGCCGGCGTAGCCGGCGAACACGCGTGCGCGGGACAGCTCGCCAACCTCGGACGGCTCGATCTCACTGGGGAGAAACCCGATCGAACCGAACACGATCACGCCGGCCCGCTCGGGGTCGGCAAAGTCGCCGAGGACGACGATCGCCTGCGGCTGCACCGGTCCGCCGACGAAGATGACGCCGTCGACGCCGTCCAGGTCGACGAGTGGCGGGACGGCCTCCTCGAGCTCGATTCCCGACGGCCGGTTCAGGACGACGCCCATGGCACCCTCCTCGCCGTGCTCCCCCACGAGCACCACGGTGCGGCGGAAGTTGGGGTCGATCAGACCGGGTCCGGCGACGAGGACGTGGCCGCGGAGCGAGTCCATTTGCCGCATTCTCGTCACTCGTGGCGCAACGAGCGCCAGTGACAGTCTGTTACGTGGATCCGGGTTGCCCGCGCAGGCGTTCGTGGGACTAGGATCGGCGCCGTGATCACCGGCAACCGCGAGATCCGGCTCGTCGCGCGACCGCAGGGCACGCCCGACGAGAGCTTGTTCGAACTGGCCGCGTCGCCGTTGGCCGAACCCGCAGAGGGTCAGCTCCTGATCCGCAATGCGTACATCTCGGTCGACCCGTATATGCGTGGGCGCATGAACGACGTCCGTTCCTACGTAGCGCCGTTCACGCTCGGCGAGACCATGAGCGGAGGCGCGGTCGGTCGCATCGAGTCGTCACGCAACCCCGCCTGGCAGGAGGGTGAGTGGGTCGTGCACATGCTCGGCTGGCGGGAGTGGTCGCTCTCCGACGGACACGGCCTGCAGCGCGTGGACACGTCGTACGCGCCCGTGTCGACGGCGCTCGGCGTGCTCGGCATGCCGGGGATGACCGCATGGTGGGGGATCACGCAGATCGGCGTGCCGAGAGTGCGAGAGACGGTGTTCGTGTCCGGGGCGGCCGGCGCGGTCGGCAGTGCCGCCGCGCAGCTCGCGAGCATTCGCGGCGCGACGGTTGTCGGCAGCGCCGGATCGCCCGAGAAGATCGCGTGGCTACACGAGCTCGGGATCCAGGCGTTCGACTACCACGCCGTCCAGCCACGGGAAGGCCTGCGCGAGCTCGCGCCCGACGGCATCGACGTGTACTTCGACAACGTCGGCGGCGACCACCTGGAAGCGGCCATCGGCGCGATGCATCCCTACGGCCGCGTCGTCGCGTGCGGTGCGATCTCGCGCTACAGCGACGTCGAGCCCGAGCCGGGGCCGCGAAACCTGTTCATGCTCTTCACGAAGCGGCTGACCGTCAAGGGGTTCATCGTCTCGGATCACTACGACCGCTTTCCGGAGTTTCTCGCCGAGGTGGGGCCGCTCGTGCGCGACGGCCGACTCCGCTACCACGAGACGATCGTAGACGGCATCGAGAACGCGCCCGATGCATTCCTCGGGCTTCTGCGCGGCGACAACGTCGGCAAGATGCTCGTCAAGGTGGGTCCCGCAGAATGAAGCGAGCGCTGTGTCGCGCGATCGGCCACAAGCTGCCGCGCCGCAAGCGGCCGTTCTTCCTGATCGAGCGCTACCAGCGCTGCGAGCGCTGCGGCGAGCGGGTCCGCCTGAAGGGCCGCTGAGCCGACACCGTACCCTCACAGCTTCCTAACCCGCTGAACGGACCGCGCGGGCAGAGTCGCGGGTCAGGATCGCTTCGTCGAACGGGGAGGCCATGATGGCTCGAGTTTCACAGCGGAGTCGCCGACTGCTCGCTGTCTCACTCGCGGTGGCGGCCGCGGCCGCAATCGCCGCAACGACCGGGCTTGCGGGCGACAACCAGGGGGGATCCAGCCTCTCGCGGATCAACCACATCGTCGTCATCTACGAGGAGAACCACAGCTTCGACAACCTCTATGGCGGCTGGGAGGGTGTGCGCGGGATCTCCCGCGCGACAGCAGACCACACCATCCAGGTCGGGCAGGCCGGCGCTCCGTACACCTGTCTGAAGCAGAACGACGTGAACCTGACGTCGCCCTCGCCGCTTCCGACAACGTGCACGGATTCGACGACCGGGACGACGTTCGGGAGCGCGTTCACGAACGCGCCCTTCACGATCGACAGCCTGATCACGCCGTCCGACACGACATGTCCCGCGCCCGGGGTATTCGCGCCCAACGGCGTCATGAAAGGGAGCGTGGGGGCTCTACCGGGTGGTTGCACGCGGGACCTCGTGCACCGCTACTACCAGGAGCAGTACCAGCTCGACGGCGGCAAGCAGGATCGCTATGTGACAGGTAGTGACGCGATCGGGCTGGCGATGGGCGTCTACGACACCAAGGCCCTGCCGATCTACGCGTATCTGCACCAAAGCGGACACCCGCGTTACGCCATCGCCGACAATTTCTTCCAGGGCGCGTTCGGCGGCTCGTTCCTCAACCACCAGTGGCTGATCGCAGCGCGGACGCCGACGTGGCCGAACGCGTTGAACGACGGCACGGGCAACGATCTCCACTCGGTCCTCGACGCGAACGGCATGCCTGCGATCTCCTCCCTCTACACGACTCCGGCGGCGTATCCGTTGGGAGATCGCTCACTGACCCAGTCGTGCAGTGCTCCCGCGTCGCGCGGCCCGCTCCAGCCGGCCTTCGTCTGCGGCGACTACGCGGTCAACACGACGCAGCCGCCGTACCAGCCGTACTCGCCGGGGACGGCAGCGGCGCGGCGCCTGCCGCCACAGACGGCGCCGACGATCGGCGACCGTCTCTCGGCGAAGGGCGTCGGCTGGGCGTGGTACTCGGGGGGCTGGTCGAACGGCGACGGTGACGTCGGCGGGCCCGGCTGGACGAACGGCAGCACGCCCGGGACCTGCACAGATCCCACTGTCTTCTCAACGGCGGTCTACCCGAACTGCCCGGACAAGCTGTTCCAGTTCCACCACCAGCCGTTCAACTACTACGCCGCGTTCGACCCGGGCACAGTGGCGGGAGCTGCCAACCGCGCCGCCCACCTTCGCGACGAGCAGGAGTTCATCCAGCTCGCGCAATCGTCGACATCGGCCTGCAACCTGAAGCCGGTCAGCTTCGTGAAGCCGCTCGGGGAGGAGAACGAGCACCCCGGCTACAGCGGCGAGACAGCCGGAAGCGAACACCTGGTCGACCTGCTCCAGGCGATCGAGGGCAGCAGCTGCGCGGGGGACACGATGGTCGTGGTCACCTACGACGAGTTCGGCGGTCAGTGGGATCACGTGTCTCCTCCCGGTCAGGGAAGCTCGCGTGGCCCGCACGACGTCTGGGGGCCCGGCACACGCGTGCCGGCGCTGATCGTGTCCCCGTTCCTGCAGGAGCTGTTCGCCGTCGATCATCGGGAGCACGACACGACCTCGATCCTGGCGACGGTCGAGCATCGCTTCGGCCTCCAGCCGCTCGGATCGCGTGACGCGAAGGTTCCCGACCTCTCGAGCATCTTCGAGTGGTGACGAACCGCGGTGCGGCGCCGCCTCGGCGGCGCCGCACCTACCCCAGGGCCTGGCGCAGCGAGGCGACGTAGGCGCGGAGCGCCGCCGGTCCCTCCTCCGCCACCTGGACGGCACGGGAGCCGACGACGACACCGTCCGTGTGCTCGGCGGCGGCGGCCGCATGTGACGGCGTTGAGATCCCGAAGCCTGCGTAGAGCGGCACACCGGGCGCGAGGCGGCGGGCGCGCTCGGCGAGGCCCGTGAGAGCTGAGGATACTTCGGCGCGTGCGCCCGTCGTGCCGGTGAGGGTGACGAGATACAGCCATCCATCCGTCTCGCGCGCGGCGAGCGCGATCCGCTCGTCGGTCGACGTGGGCGCCACGAGCTGGATGCGTCTGACCTCTGGCCTTTCACCCGCAGGGAGATCCGCGACGATCAGACCCGTCGCACCGGCTGCACGCGCGTCCGCCTCGAAGCGCTCCCAGCCGTAGGCCTCGAGCAGCGACGCGTAGGTCATCGGCACGAGTGGCGTCTCGCCGACGCGCGCTCGAGCCGCCGCCAGGCCGTCGAGGCAGGCCCGCGTCCGCATGCCCTGGGCCAGCGCCTTCTCACCCGCGGCCCGGATCACCGGGCCGTCGGCGAGCGGGTCCGAGAAGGGGAACCCGAGCTCGACGATGTCGGCACCGCCCTCGACCGCGGCCGCGGCGAGCTCGGGCGTCTCCGGCCCCGACATCAGATAGATGACGAGCGCCTTCGCCCTCATGCGCGGGTCGTCCCTACGCGAGGATGTTCACGGCGCGCGCCGCCACCATCAGCAGCGTGAGCAGGCTCGCGGCCGACTCGACGAGCATCAGCAGCTTCGCCCACTGGGTCAGCGGCATCGTGTCGGTCGGGCTGAACGCCGCCGCGTTCGTGTACGACGTGTAGAGGTAGTCGACGAACCTCGGCCGCCAGCCGGGCGCCCCGATCTCCGGCGTCTCCTGTTGCGGGAAGAGGAAGTCGCGGTCCCGCCGGTCGGTCGAGTCCCGGCGCCTCGAAGGCCCACCGCCGTCGAGTAGCCAGAACCAGAGCCCGAACACGATCACGTTCGTCCACCAGATGTTGATCGACGCGCGCACGAGCTCGTGGCCGTCGACGTGGCGCCCCGTGATGATCAGATGAACGAGGATCACAACTGACGCCCCGTTCCCGAGGCTGATCAAGCCCACGAGGCCGAGGACAGCGCGGCGGTGCCACAGACGCTCGATCAGGTGCAGGCCGGCCCGCAGCCGCGGTGCGATCAGAACGAGTGGAATGAGCAGGAGGATCTCCAGCGTCGGCAGGACGTAGCGGGCGGCGGAGAAGAAGGAGGTCGAGCCCGAGACGTACTTCTGCGGCAACGTCGCGTACAGCACCGCCGCGAGAAGGACGGCCAGCGCCGGTGGGACGCGTGACTCGTCGACGACGAGGTGCTCGCTGGCCGTCGCGCTCAATGCCGACCAACCATCCAAGCCCGGATTCGGTGCCGTGGCGGTGTTCCCTGCCGTCGGGGGTCACCATCCGAGCACCGTGGCCAGGTCCTTGTCCCCCCGGCCCGAGAGGCAGACGAGGATGAGCTCGGCGTCGAGATCGTCGACCCGCGCGAGCGCGTGTGCGGATTCGAGCGCCGGGATGATCCCCTCGGTGCGGGCCAGGCGGTGGAAGGCGGCCAGAGCCTCGTCGTCCGTCGCGGCCACGTAGCGGGCGCGTCCGCTGTCGCGGAGGAACGCGTGCTCCGGCCCGACACCGGGGTAGTCGAGCCCCGCGGAGATCGAATGCGCGTCGGCGACCTGGCCGTCCTCGTCTGCGAGAACCGAGGACCGTGCCCCGTGCAGGACGGCGGCGCGACCCGTGCCGAGGCTCGCGGCACCTGCTGCCTCGACCCCCACCAGTTCGACGCCGGGATCGTCCAGGAAGCCGGCGAACATCCCGATCGCGTTCGAGCCGCCGCCCACGCACGCGATCACGATGTCCGGGAGACGGCCCTCGATCGCGAGAATCTGCTCGCGCGACTCGCGCCCCACGACAGCCTGCAGCTCGCGAACGAGCTCCGGATACGGTGCCGGCCCGACGCAGGAACCGATCACGTAGTGCGTCGTCTCGACGTTCGTGATCCAGTCGCGGATCGCCTCGCTCGTCGCCTCCTTCAGCGTCCTGGTGCCGAACTCGACCGGGACGACCGTCGCGCCCAGCAAGTACATGCGCTCGACGTTGGGTGCCTGCCGCTTCATGTCCTCGGAGCCCATGAAGACGACGCACTCGAGCCCGAAACGCGCGCACGCCGTGGCCGTTGCCACGCCGTGCTGTCCGGCACCGGTCTCGGCGATGATCCGCGTCTTCCCGAGCCGACGGGCCAAGACGAGCTGGCCGAGCGCGTTGTTGATCTTGTGCGCACCCGTGTGGTTCAGATCCTCGCGCTTGAGGTACACGCGCTTGTCGGGCGAGAACCGCTCGGCACGCGTGAGCGGGGAGGGGCGTCCGACGTACTCGCGCCCGAGCGCGTCGAGCTCCTCGTGGAACGACTGGTCGTTCTTCGCCTCCTCCCACGCCGCGGTCAGCTCGTCCAGCGCGGGGATCAAGGTCTCCGGGACGTAGCGACCACCCCACCCACCGAAAGTTGTCACCGCGCTCATGCGGCGCTCCTCGCTGCCTCGACGTAGGCCCGCACCTTCGCGTGGTCCTTCACGCCCGGCGCCGCCTCGAGCCGCGAGCTGGCATCGACTGCCCAGGGGGAGACCCACCGGATCGCGTCCGCGACGTTGTCGGGGCCGAGCCGGCCCGCGAGCAGGATCCGCCCGTCGTAGCCGGCCGCGCGATCCCAGTGCCCCGGATCGTCTTCCTCCCAGGGCAGATCCAGGTGCGTCGCCACCTGTCGGCCGTCACGAAGCACGGCGGCGTCGCGGCCGCGCACCTTACCCTGCTCGGGCGGGTGCACCTGGTCGAGATCGGCCGGGCTCTCGCCCGGCTCGCCGACCCAGACCGCGACCGAGAGCATCGTGTCCGGAACGGGAAGCACCGCGGCAGCGGCGCGCGGGCTCTCGGGAACGAGCACGAAGCCGGCGAGGTCGGCTCCCGCTTCACCCGCGACGGCGACATCCTCCTCGCGCGTCAACCCGCAGACCTTCACCAGGGGCCGGGAGACGATCTCGGCGAGCTTGGCCGCCGGATCGGGCGCCTGCATCAGCGCCGAGCCGACGAGAATCGCGTTCGCGCCGGCGAGCTCCGCGGCGGCGCCCTGCGCACGCGAGTGCACTCCAGACTCGGCGACGACGATCCGGTCCGCCGGCGCCTTCGCGACGAGTGCCAGCTGGGCTTCGCGGTCGATCCTGAACGTGGAGAGATCCCGCGCGTTGATGCCGATGACCGGTGCGCCGAGCGCGACCGCCCGGTCGAGCTCTTCGGCGTCGTGCGCCTCGACGAGCGTGTCGAGCCCGAGCTCCGCCACGGTGCGCATGAGCGCGGCGCATGCCCCGTCCTCGAGGTCGCGCAGGATCAGCAGTACGGCGTCGGCACCGGCGTCACGCGCGGTGCGCAGGTGCTCGTCCGTGGAGAAGAACCCCTTGGCGATCAGCGGCAGCGTCGCGGCCGCTCGCGCCGCGCGCAGATCGTCCCACGTACCGCCGAAGCGCTCGTCCACGAGAACCGACACCGCGGCCGCGCCTGCCCGTTGATAGGCGGGGGCGATGACGGCCGGGTCGGCGCCCGGCCGGAGGTCGCCGGCCGACGGCGAGCGCCGCTTGATCTCCGCGATGGCGCCGAGGCCGTCCTGGGCGAGTGCGTCGCGGAACCTACCCATGCGAGAACTCTCGCAGCTCGCCGAGCCGCGTCGCCGCCGCGCCGGAGTCGATCGCCGCCCGCGCCTGGACCAGCCCCTCGCGAAGATCGGCCGCATGGCCTCCCGCCGCGATCGCACCGGCGGCGTTCAGCAACACCGCGTCGCGCTTGCCGCCCGTGGCGCCGCCGAGGATCGCCTCGATCGAGCGCGCGTTCTCGTCCGGCGACCCACCCTGGAGCTCGGCGGGATCACAGGGCTCGACGCCGAGCTCGGCCGGATCGATCGTGCGCTCGCGGACGGCGCCGTCGACGACCTCGCAGACGAGGTTGGGGCCTGCAGGCGAGAGCTCGTCGATGCCGCCGAAGCCGTGCACGACGAACGCGCGACGCGACCCGAGCTGCAAGAGCGCGTCGGCGAACGTACGCACGAGCGTGGGGGAGAAGACGCCGAAGATGCCGGTGCGGGCGCCGGCCGGGTTCGTCAGCGGCCCCAGGACGTTGAAGATCGTCCGCGTACCGAGCTCGCGCCGCACCGGCGCCGCGTGCTTCATCGCCGGATGGTGCGCGGGAGCGAACATGAAGCCGAAGCCCAGCCGATCGATCGACTCGGCGATCCGATCGGGCGGCTGCTCGAGCCTGAAGCCCAATGCCTCCAGGACGTCGGCCGAGCCCGAGACCGAGCTCACAGCGCGGTTGCCATGTTTGGCCACGGCTCCGCCGGCTGCCGCCGCGACGATGGCCGCGGCCGTCGAGATGTTGAACGTCCGCGCCCCGTCGCCACCCGTGCCGACGACGTCCACGACGTCCTTGCGCGTCGGGTGGACCGGCAAGACGTGCTCGCGCATCGCCTCCGCGCAGCCGGCGATCTCGTCCGCCGTCTCACCCTTGCCGCGCAGCCCGACGAGGAACCCGCCGATCTGGGCCGGCGTCGCCTTGCCGCTCATGATCTCGCCCATCACCGCGCGTGCCCGGTCCCGGTCGAGAGAGCGGCCGTCGACGATGTCCGCGATCGCCTCGACGATCACCGGCCGCCCTCGAGGAAGTTCTTGGCCATCGCAGGCCCGAGCGGTGTCAGAACGCTCTCCGGATGGAACTGGACGCCCTCGACGGGGTGCGTCTTGTGACGCACGCCCATGACCTCGCCGTCCTCGGTGCGCGCGGTGACCTCGAGCTCGTCGGGAACCTTCACCGCGGCGAGCGAGTGGTAGCGGCCGGCTTCGATGTCGTCCGGCAGGCCGCTGAAGACCCCGCGCCCGTCATGACTGATTCGGCTCGACTTACCGTGGAGCAGCGCGTGCGCCTGGCCGATCTCGCCGCCGAACGCCTCGACGATCGCCTGGTGGCCGAGGCACACGCCGAGGGTCGGCACGGTTGGACCGAGCCGCCGGATGACCTCTACGGAGACGCCGGCGTCGACGGGTCTGCCCGGGCCGGGCGAGACGACGAGGCGGTCGGGCGCGAGCTCCGCAGTCTCGTCGGCCGTGATCGCGTCGTTCCGCCGCACGACGACCTCGACTCCCAGCTCCTCGAAAAGATGCACGAGGTTGTAGGTGAACGAGTCGTAGTTGTCGATCATCAGCAGCTTCACGGTGCGTACTCCTGTTCCGCTAGGTCGATGGCCGCTTCGAGAGCGGCGAGCTTGCGCAGGCACTCCTCGTGCTCCGCCGCCGGGTCGGAGTCGTACACGACTCCGGCGCCCGCCTGGAGATAGGCGATCCCGTCGGCCATGACGATCGTTCGCAGCGCGATGCACGTGTCCATGGTGCCGCCGGGGAGCGCATAGAGCACCGCGCCCGCGTATGGCCCGCGCCGGTAGCCCTCGAGCTCGGAGATGATCTGCATCGCGCGCACCTTGGGCGCGCCCGACACGGTGCCGGCGGGAAAGCAGGCGCGGAGCACGTCGAACGGCGTGACGCCGTCGCGCAGCTCGCCGACGACCTCCGAGACGAGGTGTGAGACGTGCGAGAATCGCTCCACCTCCATCGAGCGCGCGACGTGAACGGTGCCCGGCCGGCAGACGCGCGAAAGGTCGTTGCGGCCGAGATCGACGAGCATGATGTGCTCAGCGCGGTCCTTCTCCGACGAGAGGAGCCGCTCGACGTCGCCCTCAGTCGGATCCGTCGTGCCGGCGATGGGAACGAGGCTCGCGTGGCCGTTCTCGCAGGCCACGAGACGCTCCGGCGACGAGCCCACGAGAGCGATTCCATCCAGGTCGAGCAGGAGGAGGTACGGGGACGGATTGACACGGCGGAGCGCGCGGTAGACGTCGAGCGGCGAGGCGGACGTCGGCCGCTCGGCGCGCTGCGACGGCACGATCTGGAACGCGTCGCCCGCGACGATGTGCTCGCGACAGCGGCGCACCATCTCCTCGTAGCGCTCGCGCTCCGGGAAGCGTCGCAGCTCACCGGCCGTACCGCGCATCTCGCGATGCCAGGGGATGCCGCCGTCCAGCCTTCCACGGATCTCGGCGACGTCGCCTGCGAGCACGTCGGCGGTACCTGCGCCGTGATCGAAGCGCACGAGCGTCTCGGCGACGACGAGCCGGCTCTCCGGGAAGTCACGTCCATCCGTCGGGAGCGGAACGACCGGCTCGAGATGCACGACGTGGTCGTAGGCGAGATACCCGACGACAGGGAGGTCGATCGACTCGGCCTCCTCGAACGTCACGAGCCGCGAGCCGGCGCCCATCCACGAATAACGCCCGAGCCGACCGCGCTCGACCGACTCGAGCAGGAAGCTCGCCCGGCCCATCCCGCGCAGCCGGAGGTAGGCGCCGAGCGGCGTGAGGAGGTCGGTGTTGATCGTGGTGGCGGTCATGTCCGGATACGAAAAGACCCCCGAAACGTGGGGGCCGGGCGAGGCGTGGTCTTCGTAGTCTTTTGATCACCAGGTGATCAAAAGACCAGGCTCCCGCCTCGCTCGCTGCGCCACCAGGCCCAGGTCTGCTCGGCGGAAGTCACGAGGGCAGCCTAGCGGCTCGCCTGCTCGGCGGGCAAGCCGGCGCCGACGACGTCGGGCTCGTCGCCGCCCGCCTGCAGGACGACGGCGGCGATCACGATCGCACCGCCGACGAGCGTCGCGGTACTCGGCCGCTCGGAGAGCGCGATCCATACCCAGAGCGGTCCGAGCACGACCTCGAGCAGTGTGATGAGCGCCACCTCCGCGGCCGGGATCAGCCGGGCGCCGATGGTCAGGAACGCAAGGCCAAGGCCCATCTGCCCGACGCCCAGCAGGACGACGAGGGCGAGATCGTGCGCCCCGAACGACCCTGGGTGCGCGAACGGGCCGGCGGCAGCGAGGACGAACACCTGCGAGAGGCAGATCGCGGGCGCCATCGAGATGTCTCGGCGATGCCGGGTGATCACCACCGTGAGCGCGAACGCGAGCGTCATCAGAACCGAGAGGCCGATGCCGAGCCCCGAGGACGCCCCCGGGCCGCCGACCATCAGGCCGACGCCGGCGAGCGCGACGACCATCGCGAGCGCGGTTCGCCTCGAAACAGGTTCCCGCAACGCAACCCACGCGATCAGCGCGGCGGCGATCGGGGCGGCAGCCTGCATGAAGAGGACGTTCGCGACTGTCGCGTGGTTGAGCGCGACGATGAACGAGCCGGAGGCGGTTGCCGTCAGGACTGCGACGGCGAGCTCGGCCCGGCCCATTGTTCTGAACGGGCGGATCACTCCCCGACGGCCGTGGAACGCGACGAATGCGAGCAGCGCGAGTGTCGCGAACACCGCGCGGCCTGCGACCTGGGACGCCGTTCCCACCGACAGTTCGCGCTGGAGCACACCTGCGCTCGACCACGCGAGGGCAGCGAGCGCGATGTAGGCCTGTCCGCGGCGTCGGCTGAGTCGGGTCTCGATCACCTCCTGGAGTCAACCAGCTGCGCATTGGACCTCGTAGAGTCACCCGCACATGCGCGGGCTCGAGGGGAACACCGCCATCGTCACGGGCGGCGCGACGCTGATCGGACAGGCCGTTGTCCGCGACCTGCACGGTCACGGCATGGCGGTGGCCGTCGCGGACATCGACGCCGAGCGGGGCGAGGCGCTCGCCGAAGAGCTCGCACCGCGAGTCCGCTTCTCGCGAACGGATATCACCGACGACGCCGAGATCGAACGCTTCGTCGCCGAGACGGCCGAGCGCTTCGGCCGCATCACTGCACTGGTCAACCTCGCCTGCAGCTACACCGACGAGGCGTTCGCCTCCCCGCGGGCCGACTGGCTCGCCACGCTGGACGTCAACGTCGTGAGCATGGTCATGGTCGCGAAGGCGGTGCATCCGCATCTCGTCGCCCAGGGCGGCGGTGCGATCGTCAACTTCGCGTCGATCTCGGCGAAGGTCGCGCAGACGGGTCGCTGGCTCTATCCCGTGAGCAAGGCTGCGATCGTGCAGCTGACCCGCAACATGGCGATGGATCTCGCGTCCGACGGGATCCGCGTCAACTCGGTCTCACCGGGCTGGACGTGGTCGAAGGTGATGGTCGAGCTGACCGGGGACGACCGCGCCAAGACCGACCGCGTCGCGGCGCCGTTCCATCTGCTCGGCCGTGTCGGGGACGCGGAGGAGGTGGCGCATGTCGTCTCCTTCCTTCTGTCGGACGACGCGAGCTTCGTCACCGGCGCCGACTGGGCGGTCGACGGCGGCTACTCGGCGATGGGCCCCGAGCAGGCGGTGCCTGCGATACCCAAGTTGATGAAAGATGGCTAGGAGGTAGGCATGGCGAAGGTGACGATCGTCGGCGCCGGGCAGTCGGGCCTTCAGCTCGGCATCGGCCTGATCGGAGACGGCCACGAGGTGACCGTGGTCTCCAACCGGACGGGCGAGGACTTCTGGCACGGCAAGGTGATGTCCAGCCAGTTCATGTTCGCGAACGCGCTCGACACCGAACGTGCGCTGGGGATCGACTTCTGGGCCGACACCTGCCCGCCGACGGAGGGCATCCAGTTCGCGATCCCGCATCCCGAGATTCGAGGCGAGAAGGCTCTCTACTTCGCCTCGCGGCTCGACCGGCCGGGCCAGTCCGTCGACCAGCGCGTCAAGTATCCGCGCTGGCTCGAGCATTTCGAGTCGACCGGAGGCCGTCTCGTGATCCACGAAGCGACGATCGACGATCTCGAGAGCTACGCGGATGCGAGCGACCTCGTCGTCGTCGCCGCGGGCAAGGGCGACATCTCCGGCCTGTTCGACCGCGACGCCGACCGTTCTCCGTTCGATCAGCCGATGCGCGCGCTCGCGCTCACGTACGTCACCGGGATGACGCCTCGACCCGACTACACCGCCGTCTGCTTCAACCTCTGTCCAGGGGTCGGCGAGTACTTCGTCTTTCCGGCGCTGACGACCGGAAGCGACTGCGAGATCATGGTGCTCGAGGGTGTGCCCGGCGGGCCGATGGACTGCTGGGCGGATGTGTCGACGCCGGACGAGCACCTCGCCAAGTCGAAGTGGATCCTGGAGACGTTCTTTCCGTGGGAGGCGGAACGCTGCCAAGACGTCGAGCTGACCGACCCCAACGGCATCCTCGCCGGCCGCTTCCCGCCGACGGTGCGCAAACCCGTCGGAACGCTCCCCTCGGGCAGGCCCGTCTTCGGCATGGCGGACGTGGTCGTGCTCAACGACCCGATCACGGGGCAGGGCTCGAACAACGCCGCCAAGTGCGCGCACGCATATCTTGCCGCGATTCGCGAGCGCGGCGACGGGCCGTTCGACGCCTCCTGGATGCAGGCGACGTTCGAGGGCTACTGGGAATACGCGCAGGCCGTGACCATGTGGACGAACGCGCTCCTGACGCCCCCGCCCGAGCATGTGCTCAACCTGCTCGGCGCCGCGAGCCAGGACGAGCGCGTCGCCCACCGCTTCGTCAACGGCTTCGACGATCCGCCTGACTTCTTCGAGTGGTTCATGGACCCCGCGAAGGCCGACGCGTATCTCGCCTCGCTGGCGCCCGCATGATCCCGCCTCTCCTCGACGAGCTGCTCCGCGCCGTCGGTCCGGTCGGCTTCGAGGAGGAGGTGGCAGCGACCGTGCGCCGCGAGGCGTCTGCGTTCGCGGAGGTGAGCGGGGATGCCCTCGGCACGACCACGGCGACCGTCAGGGGGGCGCCGGGTGGGCGGCTCCTCGCCGTCTTTGCGCATTGCGACGAGGTGGGGGCGATGGTCTCGCATGTCGACGGCGACGGGTTGCTCTCGCTCCACAAGCTCGGCGACATGGCGCCCGCGACGCTTGTCGACCAGCGTGTCGACGTGCGCTCGCGGAACGGGCATGTGCCCGGCGTCGTCGGTCGCCGGTCGAAGACGGGCGACCTGTCGTGGACCGATCTGTACGTCGACGTGGGCGCGGGGGACAGGGACGAGGCTCTCGAGCTCGTCGCGCCGGGCGATCCAGTCGTCGTCGCCGGGCCGCCGCTCGAGCTGGCGGGTGGCAGGATCGTGTCCAAGGCGTGCGACAACCGCGTCAGCCTGTGGGCGGGGCTCGAGGCGCTCCGTGCGCTGGCGGCCGGCCCGCCGGCCTGGGACGTGGCGCTGGTCGCGTCGGTTCAGGAGGAGAAGTCCTCGGGCGGAGCGCGGACGGCCGCGGCCCGTCTTGGGCCGGAGGCGGCGCTCGTCCTCGACGTCACGTGGGCGACGGACACGCCGGACGCCGGGCCCCACGAGCACGGCGATCACCCTCTCGGCAGCGGCGTGGCGATCATGCGCGGGCCTTCGATATATCCGGCGCTCGCCGACCGCCTCGTGGCAGAGGCGGAACATCTCGGAGACCCGCACACGATCGAGGTCGCGGAGTCGTCGCTCACCGACGCCGACGTCGTCCACGTCGCCGGCGGCGGGGTGCCGACGTGCGTGGCCTCCATTCCCATGCGCCGCTACCACTCCCCCGCGGAGACCGTGCAGCTCTCCGACGTCGAGGCGTGTGTCCGTCTGGTCGAGGCGTTCGCCCGCGGGCTCGAACCCGACCTGGATCTCACTCGCTAGGCTCAAGGGCGTGAGCCGGTCGGTCATCATAGCGGCCTTGCGGACGCCGTTCGGCAAGCTCGGCGGCGGGCTCGCGCAATACACGGCCCCGGAGCTCGGGTCGATGGTGATCGCGGCAGCGCTCGAGCGCGCGCGGGTCGAACCGGACGAGATCGGCTACGTGATCATGGGCGAGGTGCTCCAGGCGGGTGTCGGTCAGGCTCCCGCCCGTCAAGCCGCGGTGGGCGCCGGCATCCCGAAGGAGGTCCCGGCGGACACCATCAACAAGGTTTGTGCGTCGTCGGTCCGCGCGATCGAGATTGCCGACTTGATGATCCGAGCCGGCGACCACGAGATCGTCGTCACCGGCGGAATGGAGTCGATGTCGCACGCGCCGTATCTCCTGCCGAAGGGGCGCTACGGCTACCGCCTCGGTCACGGAGCGGTTCTCGATCACATGGTGTTCGACGGGCTGCAGTCGACCTTTGACGGGCTGCACATGGTCGAACAGGCGTCGAAGGTGAGCCGGGAGCTCGGCATCAGCCGCAGCGACCAGGACGCGTGGGCCTACCGCTCGCATCAGCGTGCCGCCGCTGCCCAGGACGCGGGACGGTTCGACGACGAGATCATCCCGGTCGGGACCGTGACCGCCGACGAGAGCGTCCGGCGCGACACATCGCTCGAAAGGCTCGCCTCGCTGCCGCCGGTCTTCGATCCGGAGGGCACGACGACCGCGGGGAACGCCCCCGGTGTCAACGACGGAGCGTCGTGTGTCCTCGTCTGCTCCGAAGAGTTCGCATCCCGCCGCGGTATCGACCCGCTCGCGACGATCGTCGGCTACGGCTACGTCGCGGACGACTTCGCGTACCTCGCGAGGACGCCCGCGAACGCCGCCGCCGCAGCGCTCGACCGGGCCGGCAGGAACATCGCCGACGTCGAGCGCGTGGAGATCAACGAGGCGTTCGCGTCCGTCGCCAAGAACTCGACGCGGATGCTCGGCGTGGACGAGGAGATCGTGAACGTGAACGGAGGTGCCGTCGCGCTCGGCCATCCCATCGGCGCGTCAGGCGGGAGGATCGTCTCCACCCTCGTGCACGAGCTGCGACGTAATGGAGGCGGTCTCGGTCTTGCCGCGATCTGCTCCGGCGGCGGGCAGGGTGACGCGCTGCTCGTCGAGGTATGACCTGCTGAGGCGGGCCGTCCTCGTCGCCGCCGCGATCGCGGTCGTCGCGCCGGCGACGGCATCGGCGGCGAATTGTCGCCTGACCGAGTCGGTGAAGGACAAGCTCGACGGGGCGCAGGTTGCGTTTGTCGGTCGGGTCGTGGCCGTGACTCCCGTTCAGGGCGCGGGAATCTCGACGTTCGACTATCGCTTCAGGATCGACCATGCGATCAAGGGGATCGCCGGCGACCGCGTGACCGTGCGGGCCGCAAGGCTGATCGACATCGACAACCAGGTCGTCACGCCTTCCAACGTCACGATCGGTGTCCTCGCGAGGCACGCGGGCGGGAGGCTCGTCACCAACTCGTGCGCGCTCGTCGATCCGGGCTCGCTCATGGGCGCCTCCGACGAGCCGAAAGGCGGCCTGATCAAGGTCGCGATCGGCCTCGTCTTGCTGGGGCTCGTCGTCGTGTACTCGCTGCGGCGCCTGAAGCGGCGCCACGCGGCAGAGACCCAGGGTCTGGCCTTCCGGCCAGACCCTGATCTCGATGCATCTCGTCGCAAGAACGGCGGGTCAGACCCGAAGGTCTGAGCCTGTAGGGTGCCGCCGATGCGGTTCGAGCACGTCGTCGTCGTCGGGGCGGGTCAGATGGGCGCAGGCATCGCACAGGTCGTGGCGGCGTCTGGGCGGCACGCCTCGCTCCACGACCCGGCCCCGGGCGCGGTCGAGCGCGGCCTCGAGACGATGCGAAGGAGCCTCGGCAAGCTGGCAGAGAAGGGCGGGCCGGATCCCGAGGAGGTGCTCAGTCGAGTCACTCCGGTGGACGCGATCGTGGCTGCCGACCTGATGATCGAGGCCGTCGTCGAGGATCAGAGCGTCAAGGAGGACATCTTCCGCACGGCCGACGCGGCCTTGCCGCCAGAGGCCGTCCTCGCCTCCAACACGTCGTCGATCCCGATCACCTCGCTTGCTGCCGTCACCGGCAGGCCCGACCGGGTGATCGGTATGCATTTCTTCAACCCTGTGCCGGTGCTCCGTCTGGTCGAGGTGATCCGGGCGATGCAGACATCGGACGAGACGGCGGCCGCGATCGTCCAACTCGCCCGCGACCTCGGCAAGGTGCCTGCCGAGGCGAACGACTTCCCGGGCTTCGTCTCCAACCGGATCCTGATGCCGTTCATCAACGAGGCGGCATACGCCCTGATGGAGGGTGTGGCCGAGGCGGAGGCGATCGACACGATCGCGAAGCTGGGGTTTGCACATCCGCTGGGGCCACTCGCGCTCGCCGACCTGATCGGGCTCGACACCTGCGTGGCGATCATGGACGTCCTCCATCGGGGGCTCGGCGATTCCAAGTACGCACCGTGCCCGCTGCTCCGGCAGTACGTCGCCGCGGGAAGGCTCGGCCGCAAGACCGGCCGCGGCTTCTACGAGTACGGCTAGATGGATCCGCGCCTGCGCGCATACCTCCTGACGGAGGAGCCTTCCGACGACGAGTTCATCGAGTCGGTGTTCGGCCTCGCGCTCCGACGCGCCGCGGACGAGGAGGCCCGGGAACGCGCACTCGCGAAGCTGGCCGAGGGGACGCTCTCGCGTGCCGCGCTCCTGGAGGAGCTCGTCACGAGCGACGAGTTCGCGCGGATCCGGCTGCTCGACGACGTCGTGGCGTTCGCCCGCGGCGCACGCAGCCGCGGTGAGCGTCCCCGGCGGCTCGAGGGGCCGCCGGGGACCGACGAACGCGTGATCGAGATCCCCTGGGTCCTCGCCCGGCTCCGGTCCGGCCGGGTGCTCGACGTCGGATACGCATACGCGGAGCCGTCGTATCTCGCGGGTCTGCTCGCCGCACACGTCGGCGAGCTGGTCGGCGTCGACCTGGCCGAAGCGGATGTCCCGGACATGGAGACCGTGGTCGCCGACGTGCGCGAGCTTCCCTTTGCCGACGGTCACTTCGACCAGGTGCTGCTCGTCTCGACGCTCGAGCACATCGGTGCAGACAACGAGCGGTACGGCCTCGCCGACGGACGCGACGAGGCAGGGATGGGCACCGCGCTCCGCGAGCTCAGGCGCGTGCTTCGCCCGGACGGGAGCGTGCTCGTCACCGTCCCGGTGGGCGAGCCCGAGCACTACGGCTGGTTCCGGCAGGAGGACACGCGCGGCTGGATCCGCCATTTCGCGCGGGCGGGCTTCTTCGTCGAGGAGGCGGAGATCTACGAGCTCGATGGCGAAGGGTGGCGCGTGGCACCGACGTTCCGCAGCTCGGGTGTCCGCTACGGCGAACGAGGCCCGGCGGCGTCCGCCGTTCTGTGCGCCGAGCTGAGCCCGCAGCGTCTGAAGCGGATGGCGACACCGGACGGCGTCAAGCGCACTGTCCGCCGCCGTCTCGGCCCGACCTATCGCCGCGTGCGCCCGGCTGACGAGGCGGCAGCTGCCGCGACGTCCGGGTCGGGAGGGGCGCGTCTATATTCAGCGCGGCATGGACTTCTCCCTCACGGCCGAGCAGCGCGAGATCCAGGGGCTCGCGCGCGAGTTCGCGGAGGCGGAGATCGTGCCGGAGGCGGCCGCCTGGGACCGGGAGCATCGCTTTCCGCGCGATCTCTTCACCAAGCTCGGCGAGCTGGGGCTGATGGGCGTGTGCGTCGCCGAGGAGCACGGCGGCGCCGGGGCCGACTTCCTCTCCTACGTGCTCGTGCTCGAGGAGCTCTCGCGCGCGGATGCCGGTGTCGGAGTGACGGTTGCGGTCCACACGAGCGCGGCGACGCTGCCGATCGTCGCCTTCGGCACGGAGGAGCAGAAGAGCAGGTTCGTCCCACCGCTCGCCCGAGGCGAGATGATCGGCGCCTTCGCTCTGACCGAGGCCGACTCCGGCTCCGACGCGGGCTCGCTGCGGACGACGGCTCTGCCCGACGGAGACGGCTGGCGGCTCACCGGCTCGAAGCAGTGGTGCACGAACGGCAGTTACGCGGGCGTGTTCCTCCTGTTCGCGCGCACGGATGCGGCCACCGACGGGGCACGCGGAGTGTCCGCGTTCCTACTCGACCGCGATCACGTGGAGGTGACGCGCGAGGAGGAGAAGCTCGGCCTCAACTCGTCCTCGACCGCGGATCTCCGGCTCGACGGCGTCCACGTCGGTCGCGACCGTCTCCTGCACGAGGAGAACCGTGGCTTCGCAGTCGCCATGGCGACGCTCGACGGCGGCCGCATCGGGATCGCGGCGCAGGCCGTCGGGATCGCGCGCGCCGCCTACGAAACCGCGCGTGCCTACGCGCTGGAACGACGTCAGTTCGGGAGGAGAATCGCCGAGTTCCAGGCGATCCAGTTCAAGCTGGCGGACATGGCCACGGAGATCGACGCGGCCCGGCTTCTCACGCACAGGGCAGCCTGGCTGAAGCAGCAGGGTCGGGAGCACAAGGAGGAGGGCGCCAAGGCGAAGCTCTTCGCGTCGGAGATGGCGCGCCGGCAGACGGCCGAGGCGATCCAGATTCTCGGCGGCTACGGCTACACGAAGGAGTTCCCCGTCGAGCGCTACTACCGCGACGCCAAGATCACGGAGATCTACGAGGGAACCAGCGAGGTGCAGCGGCTGGTGATCGCACGGAGCATCCTCGCTCACGCCGACCGCGAGCTCGCCACCGCGCTGGACTAGGCTCCGGGGATGCCCCGAGCACGCGACGAGCCTGTCCGCCTGACGCGGATCTACACGCGTGGCGGTGACCGCGGCGAGACGTCGCTCGGCGACGGCTCACGAGTGTCGAAGCTCGACTCGCGGATCGCCGCGTACGGGACCGTCGACGAGCTCAACTCGACGATCGGCTGGCTCATCGCGCACGGTTGCCCGGAGGAGGTCGCCGCGCCGTTGCGACGCGTCCAGAACGAGCTGTTCGACGTCGGCGCCGATCTCTCGGTTCCGTACACGGTCGAGGGCAGGCTGCGGGTGACGCAGGAGATGGTCGAGGGCCTCGAGCATGATTGCGACCGCTTCAACGCGACGCTTCCCGAGCTGCGCTCGTTCGTTTTGCCGGGAGGCTCGGAGACCGCGGCGCTGCTCCATGTCGCGCGCACGATCTGCCGCCGCGCCGAGCGCGAGGCGCTCGTCGCCGCGACGGAGCACGAGCTCGACCCGCTCGTCTCGGTCTACCTGAACCGGCTCTCCGATCTGTTGTTCATCCTCGCCCGCACCGCGAACGCCCTGACCGGCGTCGACGAGCCGCTCTGGAAGCCTGGCGGCTAGCGCCTCGGGCGCCTCGCCACCTCCCCGGCCGTGGACGCGTGGCGCCTGCTGCTCGGATTCGCCGGGTCGTTCGCCGCCGGTTACGTCGGGTCGGTGCTCGGCCTCGTGCTCGGCACGCTCCGTCTGCCGCTCATCCTGATCGCGGCCGGCAGCCCTGCCTCCGGAGCCGGGACCAACATCGCGATCTCGGCGGCCGCAGCCGGAGCAGGCGGGCTGCGGCACGCGAGGGAGGGCCGCGTGAACTGGCGCGTCGTGGCCTGGATGGCCCCTCCCTCGGTGATCGGAGCCGTCGTCGGGTCGCTCGTCGGCGGCACGATCCCGCGGGCGGGCCTCGACGGCCTCGTCGCCGCCGTGCTCGTCTGGAGCGGCGTCGACGTCGCGTTCAGACCCGTCGCCGGACGACAACGGGAACGCCCGAGGCTCGGACGCGGCGTCGGCCTCGGCTTCGTGATCGGCGCGATCGGTGGCGCGATCGGGGTGATCCTGGGCACGTTGCGCATGCCCGCGTTGCTCCGCGCAGTCGGGCTCGACGTGCGATTGGCGGCAGGGACGAATCTCGTCGTCGGCTTCATGCTCGGCGTGGCCGGATTCCTCACGCACGCAGCGACGCTCGACGTCGACTGGCCGCTTCTGGGCGCAGGGATGGCCGGGGCGCTCCCGGGCGCCTGGCTCGGCGCGCATGCGACGGGGCGGTTTTCCGAGCGGACCCTCCGCCTGGCGTTGGGCGTGGTTCTCGTCGCCGTCGGTGTCGCCTTCGCGATCGAGGCGGCCTTTGCGTAGCTAGATCCCTACGCCACCTGTGTCGCCGCGGGCCAGCCGGAACGGAGCCACTCCAGGAGCGCCTCTCGCGTCGACGGCGCCGCGGAATAGAACCCCTGCGCGAGATCGCAGCCCAGCTCGAACACGAGGTCCCAGCACGTGCGGGTCTCCACGCCCTCGGCGACGACCTCGAGACCGAGCTCGTGGCCGAGGCGGGTGAGCGACTCGACGACGGCCGCGTCGGCCGCACTCCGACCGAGCCCGTGGACGAAGCTCGCGTCGATCTTGATCTGGTCGAGCGGCAGCGTGCGCACCGCGGCTAGCGACGACGCCCTTCCGAAGTCGTCGATCGCGATTCGTATGCCGAGGGCGCGGAGACGCGCGAGCACGTCTCGGTTCAGCTCTCCGCCGGCTCCCGGACCGGTGGGCACTATCTCCAACGTGAGATCCGACGGGGAGACGCCGCTCGTCGCCAGCAGGCCCTCCAGCCCCGCGGCGAGCTCGGGATCGTCGATCGTCCGGTACGGCACGTTGACGGAGACGCCGAGATGCCGGCCGTGCTCACGGATCTCCCGCGCTGTGCGCAGAGCGTCCGCCGCGACGAAGATCGTGACCGCCCGGATCAGCGCCGTGCGCTCGACGTGCGGGATGAACTCGGCGGGGGAGACGACGCCGCGCTCGGGATGGAACCGGCGGACGAGCGCTTCGACCCCTGTCACTGAGCCGTCACTCAGGCGCAGGATCGGCTGGTAATGGACGACCAGCTCGTTCCGCTCCAGTGCCGTCTCGAACTCGCGCACTATGCCTGCGTCGAGAGACCCCCTCCGCGTCTCCGTGTTGATGTCGCGCTTGGTCGCATACATCTCGCCGTCCGCGCGCCCGAGGAGCTCCTCCGGCGTGGCGCCGTCGTCCGGGTAGAGCGCCCAGCCGATCGAGGCGTCGATCTCGACCGAGACACGGTCGATCTCGATCGGGCTGCGCAGAGCGTGGCGTAGCCTCCCGACCAGCACGGTCGCCTCGTCCTCGTCGCGCGTCCCGAGGCTGAGCACGGCGAACTCGTCGCCGCCGACACGCGCAACGGTGTCGCTCTGGCGCACGACGCCCTCGAGCGTCCGGGCGAGCCGCACGAGCACCTCGTCCCCTGCACGGTGACCGCGAATGTCGTTGATCTCCTTGAAGCCGTCGAGATCGAGCGCGACGACGGTGAACCGCTCACCGGTTCTGCGCGCGCGGCGGAGCGCCTGCTCGACGCGCTCGTTCAGCAGGGTGCGGTTGGGAAGACCGGTGAGGGGGTCACGCAGCGCGAGCGACTCCGCAGCATGGAGCCTGCGCATGGTCAGTATCGACCAGAAGCAGCTCGTCACGACGATTCCGGCGGCAACCGCGGCCCCGACCACCGTTCGGTGGAGAAGCCCGCCGACGACGAGCGCTGTGAGCACGAGGACCGTCGACCCCAGGGGCCAAATCGCATTCCGTCGGGTGTCGATCATCCGCTCCTCCAAAACACGTCGCCGGAACCGGCTCTCGGAACCAGCCCGGGCGTGCGCGCCGCGGCGGATCTCCCAGTGCTCCCAGCCTAAGCGCGGCGCTCCGCAACGGCACCTACCCCGAAGGGGGAAGACCGTCCCTCGATCGAGGGAGCGCCCGAGACGCCGGGCGGAAGGAAGTCGGTCGCCGTCGCGAAACCAGCATCCGTGCAGATGACGCTTCTCCGCGCGGTCGGCATCGTGGTTGCGCTCGCGCTTGCCGTGGTCTGTGCCGTGGTGCTCGACCCCGCATCCTCGGCCGTCATCGGAGCGCTCGGGTGTGCCCTGCTCGTTGCCGTCTCGGTCGTGGATCTCGAGGCTCGGCGGGTGCCGAACCGCATCGTCCTACCCGGACTCGCGGCGGCTCTGGTTGCGCGTACCGCTCTCGATCCGAGCCCTCGCTGGATCGCGGGAGCCGCTCTCGCCGGCGGGGTGCTCCTCGCGCTGGCGCTGGTCTACCCCGCCGGGCTCGGCATGGGAGACGTGAAGCTCGCCGCGTTCCTGGGCGCGTGGTTGGCCTGGGACGGCGTGCTCGCGCTCGTCCTGGGGTCGTTCGCCGCGTTCGTCCCCGCCCTCGCGATCATCATCGCGCGGGGCCGGGCGGCTCGAAAGGTCGCGCTTCCGTTCGCGCCGTTCCTCGCCCTCGGGGGAGCGGTCGCGCTCCTGGCGGGGCACGACATCGTCCACTGGTACCGGTCGCTTGGGTCCTAGGGTCTGGCCTTCCGGCCAGACCCGCCTTCGGATCGACAGTCGGGTCAGACCAGAAGGTCTGACCCACTCTCCTGCTCGAGGAACGCGCAGCGGCGCCCGTCGCCCGGAAGCGGCGAGGAGCCGATCCGCACGATGCGGTACACACCCTCGTCAATCAGGATGACTGCCCCGATGACGGGTGGCCCGTCGTCGAGCTCGAGCAGGCGGTAGCGGCCACCAGGGGCCAGCGCGACGTACACGGGCGACGTGTCCACGATCTCGGTTTCAACCGAGGCTTCCCGCTGCGCGAGGGCCTGTTGCTCGCGCTCCACCATGGACAGCGTCTCTGCGACCCGGGTCTGGAGGAGCTCGAGCTCCGACGCTCGTCGGGTCAGCTCGAGGTCGCGCGCCGCGAGCTCCCGCGCGTGCTGCTCGAGATCGGCAACGACGCCGTCGCGTTCGGCGAGCCCTTCTTCCCGGCGCACCAGCTCGTCCTCTCGCGTCGCGAGCGCTTCCTCTCGGTGCTCGACCGCCGCGCGGCGCAACTCGACCGCCCCGAGCTCGCGGCGACGTTCGGCGACAGCCTCTTCGGCTTCTGCGACAACGGTCTCACGCTCGGCGAGCCGTGCGGCGAGCTCGCTGAGCTCTGCGTGCCGTTCGTCAAGCTCCGCCGAGCCGCGCCGGAGCATTTGCTCGACCGTGGCCCGCAATTCGTGCGTACGTGACTCGCGGCGCTCCAGGTCGGCCACGGTCTGGGCGAGCTCTTGCGCGCGCAGCTCGATCTCGTGGCTCTGTGTCGAAAGCGCACGCTCGATCTGGTGATCGCCGACGGTCGGGTGAAACAGGCCGCGGAGCGTCCGGCGGATGCGCGCGTCGGGCCTGCGGTTTTGCGGCCAGTGCTCCCACTCCCGATCTCTCCGCAGCTCAGACATCACCGTTGCTCTCGTCGCACCGACCTGGAGGCCGACGGGCCCGACCTCAGCCGTCGAATTTGGACCGGGCCCGCCAGCGCTTGATCGCGTTCGACGGCAGGAGGACCGCTCCTGCACGTATGGAACGTGTCAAGCGGAAGGCGGCTCCCGCCGATACAGAATACGTGGATGCTCGCGGATCACGACTCCTAGCCGCCCGAATCAGGGCAGGCGTCCGCGTGGGAGCCAGGATCGAGCTGGTCTCCGTGGGCGACGAGTCGTGTGGTTTGCAGGTCGGCGACTGCGGCGTCGTCCGCGAGATCGCCGACGATGGTCAGGTCATCGTCTCCTGGGATCGCGGTTTCGCGCTCGAGATCGATCCCGACGTGAACCAGTACCGGCGACTCGCCGCCTAGCGCCGGATCGGATGCGGGTGGGGCGGGCGAGGTCAGCGCGCTCGCGTGCCGAAGTCCATCGTCACGACGACAACCTGCCCGGCGGCTGCGTAGACACCGCTTGCCGACGGCGTGTTGAGGGCGGCGACGCCGAACTCGCGCCAGGTCGGATCGAGCAGGTTTCGCCGGTGGGGCGGTGAGTCGAGCCAGATCTTCAAGGTGTTCTGCGCATCGATCCCGTCGGAGCTCCAGAGGAGGTTTTCCCCAACGCTCCAGGCCCGCGCGCCGCCCACAGGATAGAACCGCCGAAGTCTGCTGCCGAAGGTCCCGCCCGCTGCGGTGTCGTGGTCGAACAGCCCCTGCTCGAGGAGGACGCGGGACTGGAAGACAGCGGCCGCTTGCAGCGCGCGCGAGAGCGCGAGCGGGCGCAGTCCGTACGACACTCTCACACGGTTCGCCTCACGCAGAATCCCTTGCTCGAGAGCAGTCTCGCGCTGGGTGGGGGTCTTCGTCGTCCCAGTGGCGAGTGGCGCCGCCGCGAGCGCGACGACGACGAGCAAGGCGCAACAGAGCACACGCCGCATGTCCACAGAATCGGCCGCGCCCGACCGGCCACGGAATCCCCCGCCGGGGTGACTCGTCCGAGTGATGCCCGCCGCGCGGAGCGGCGGAAGCGATTCAGGCTACTTGCCGGAGCCCTTCGCGCTGCTGTTGCCGTGCGCCGTTGCGTTCCCGTTGCTACCGGAACTCGTCGCGCTGTCGGTGGGCGCGGCAGAGCTTGGATTGGTGGGGCCTGGGCTGTTTGTTCCAGTCGAGGCTGCGTTGTTGCTCTGCGCGCCGGTGGTGCTGCCCGCGCCCGCCCTCGCCTGACCAGGCGGGGCGTTCGTAGTCGACGAGCTCGAGTTCGCGTGCGTCGGCGGCCGTCCGCTGTTTCGCGCTGTGCGGTTTGCGTGCGTGCGCGGCGTCGACTTCGAGTTCTTGGAGTGGGCCGACGACGAGCCAAAGACGGACGAGCGGCCCACCTTGCCCTTGCCCTTGGTGGTGCGGTGTGCCGACTTCGACACTGCTGATCTGGTCTTCTGCAGCCCGTGCCCACGCGAGAGCGCCTTTCCGGCACGCGTCCGCGTCTTGAGGCCGTGGTTCACTTTCGCGCCGGCTCCCGGCGACACATCACCGACGTGAGAGGAGCGAGTCGTGCCGCCGGTCACAGGCTTGTTCGCCGTCCCGTGAAGGTGCGTCGCACCCTCGTAGCCGACGCCGCCCGCCACCGCGACCGCCGCCACGACGGCGGCTGCCTTCGTGGCGACACCTGCGATTGCCAGACCGCCTACCGTAAAGCCGCCGGACGCAGCCGCGCCACCACCCGCCGCTGCCGTCACCGCGGTGCCGGCACCGATCGTGGGCAGACCCGCTGCGGTTGCGCCGTGTACTCCTTTGAACAGCGTGAGCGAGGCGGGCAGCGGAAGCAATGCGAGCACCTTGAGCGCACGCCGCTGCTTGTGCTGGAACGCCTCGAAGCGGGCGCACGCCGGACACGCGCGTATGTGCTCCTGCAGATGCTTCCGCTCGCGTCGAGACAGGCGCCCGTCGAGAAGGCGCGAGACGTCCTGCTCCGCCCGCGCACACGTAACGAGGTTCTCGAGCTCTCCGGCCAGCGAGCGCCGAGCCCGGAAGAGCAACGTCTCGAGCGCCGACGTCGTGACGCCGAGGATCTCGGCGATCTCCGCGTACGAACGGCCCTCGAACTCGCGCATCACGATCGCCTCGCGCTGCGACGGCGGGATACGGCCGAGCGCGCTGACGAGCTCCCCGACGGAGGGCGTCTCGTCGTCCGGCTGGAGGGGCTGCGGGAGGTCGCCTTCGAGCTCGACCTGGGCCGGGCGTGCACGCTCCTGCCGGAAGCGCTGGCGCATGAGGTTGTGCGAGATCGCGAGCAGCCAGTTCGCCGGTTTGCGCGGCTGCTCGCCGCGTTCGAGCGCCCGCAGCGCGTTGACGAATGTCGCCTGCGTCACGTCCTCGGCGTCGGCGCGGTTGCCGAGGACCGCGAACGTGTAGCGGAAGATTTCAGGTGCGTGACGCCTATAGAGGTCGTCGAGGGTCCTCGCGGCGCGGGCCGGCTGCTCGGGCGTCGCCATGTGTGCGAACGGTGGCTGTCTGTGCGGCGTTCCGCAACCCCCTAACGGTTTATTTACATCGGCTGCGCGCAAGTTTCGTGCCTGCCGGACGTCCTCTCTGTGTACGCGCTTCAAGTGCTACCCCACCCTGACTCGAACGAGGTCGAGGGGGGCCTCGTTCGGTGAGGGGCCGGGGGTGGGGGATGTCTGGGCGATCGCCGGCGGTCAGCAGCGTCGCCCAGACAGCCCCGTTCAAAGGGTCAGACCGTCGGGTCTGACCCGCTCTTCCCGGCTGTCGTTGCGTTGGGAGTCGGGTCTGGCCGGAAGGCCAGACCCTGATCAGATCTCTTCTGGCTGGACGCGCGGCAGCGTCAGCGACAGCGTGGTCGGACCGCCGGGCTGGCTGTCGAGGTCGAACGTGCCGCCGAGCATGCGGACTCGTTCGCCGATACCGACCACGCCCAAACGGCCACGCTTCGCGGCACGGGCGAGCGCGTGGCTCACCTCGAAGCCGGCTCCGTTGTCGGTGATGCGGACGTCGATCGAGCTGCGGCGGGCACGAAGTCTGATCTCGACCTCGGTCGCTCCCGAATGCTCGCGGACGTTCGCGAGCGCCTCCTGCACGGCGCGGAAGAGTGCGACCCGCTGCGAGGAGCTCAGCGACTCGGGATCGCCTCTGACTTCGAGGCGCGCGTCGATGCCGCTCCGCTCTGCGAAGGCGTCGACCTCGCGGTGGAGGATCTCGCCCAGCGGACGGCTGACGATGCTCTTGGACTCGAGCGAGTGCGCGATCTCGCGAAGCGCCCGGTCGAGCTCGCTCAACCGCGCCTTCAGGTCGTCGAAGCGGCCGAACGCGAGGTCGCGGTGGCTCTCGAGGACGAAGGGGTAGAGCTGCTGCTGGAGATGCGACATGTCGGCTGCCAGAGCGAGCACGTCCTGGATGGGGCCATCGTGCAGATCGAACCCGAGCCGCATGAGACGACGCTCGGCGGATGCGACGAGGGTTCGCTCGCGCGCCCGGCTGCGATCGAGTAGGAGCTCCCGCTCCAACACCGGCCCGAGCGCCGCGGCCGTCGCCGCGAGGAACGCCGGGGCGCGCTCGCGCTCGTCGCCGGCGCCCTGCGCGACGATGGCACCCACGACCTGGTTGAAGCGGACGACCGAGGTCGAGCAGAGTGATGCGCGCCCGACGAGTCGAAGGCCTGCACGGCCGCGCAAGACGGCACGAGCCTCACCGCGGGTCCGCCGACCGACCTCTCCGGGGCCGAGCTGGAGAACGCACTCGGGCTGACCGGCAGGAGATCGCCGCCACAGCGAGACACCCTGAAGCAGGCCGAGATCGAGGAGGAGCCGCAGCTGGATGCCCGCGGCCGGCAAGGGCGGCAGCTCGAGCAGCTGCGGGTTGGCGACAGCGTTCGAGAGCAGGATGAACCGGACCGCCTGCAGGTCGCGGTCCAGAGCCCGGGCGAGCGCGGATGCGCACGCGTGCAGGTCGTCGCCGAGCAGCTCGCCCTCCGCGGCGAACATGACCGTCGCATCGCTCGCGTACGCGATCGCAGCCAGCTCGGCTCCGGCAGAGCCGCCGCCTGCCCCCGTGGCGACCTGGAGCGCGCGGCCGTACGCGTCGTCGAGGAGCGATGCCAGCTCGGGTGTCGTCGTGGTGCGCAGCGCATCGCGGACGCGGTCGAGCGGGGTTGGCTCGGTGGTGCCTGGTGCGCGGGCCGGCGCCTCTGCGGCTTCCCCCGCGGTTTCCTCACCGGGCGGTGCGTCGAACCAGGCCATCAGTCACAGCCCTTACAGCTCAATGCTTCCCACCGTCTCCCTGTCGTCTGGACGGCTAACCCTTCCCCAGTTCGTAGGGTGATCGATTCCCCCTCCAGCGGTCAAGCCCCCGGCTCACACGTCGTTCAGGCGTCGTACCCGAGCAGGGGCGGCGTCAGCGGATCGACCTGGTGTTCGTCGAGGATCTGCTCCAACGCGGCGAGCAGCTCATCGGTCTCGTTCCACTTGTCGTAGATACGAGCGCCGACGGGCGCGCGCTCGGACGCCTCCGTCTCCGCGACGATCAGGATCGG
>JACXTT010002263.1_pt1 | contig 30745 bp, 26 predicted proteins | sample 9270951 | NCBI WGS metagenome assembly JACXTT01 (sample SAMN15532306, study PRJNA645909) | rock metagenome | isolation source: weathered quartz diorite | place: Puerto Rico | collected 2017-06-21 | reverse complement strand
AGAAGCGGCAGCTAACACGGACCCCGGGACCATCTACACGTTCTCCGCCTCGGTCTCGAGCCGGCTCAAGCTCTTCTCCTACGGCAACCTGACCACGACGACCACGACCGCCACCGGCCCCATGGGCACCGTGACCCTTGTGCCTGAAACGCCCTGGTTCGACAACAAGTGCGTCCCGCTGACCAACATGACGCAGTGCTCGACGCTGGATCCGTTCACGCAGATTCCGGTCGCCAACCTCGGCACGAACATGGTCAACTTCCTGCGCGGCCAGACTCAGTACGAGGCCACGATCTTCCGCGACCGTGCGTTTGCGCTGGGCGATACGATCAATGCCGCGCCCCTGTTCGTCGGCAAGCCCAGGCTGAACTTCATCGACAATGTGACGGCACCCGCGCTAAGCTACCAGGCGTGGGCGGCGCAGAGCTGGATCGCCAACCGCACGCCGACCTTGTACGCGGGCGCCAACGACGGCATGCTGCACGCGTTCAACACCAACTCGGGCAGCGAGATGTGGGCTTACATCCCGCGCATGGTGATGCCTAACATGTGGCAGCTGGCAGACTCGAGCTACGCCACCAAGCACACGTACTACGTGGACGGCTCGCCCACCACGATGGACATCTTCGACGGGTCGATCTGGCGCACCATCCTGGTGGGGGGGTTGAACAGCGGCGGCCGCGGCTACTACGCCTTGGATGTGACCAACCCGACGGCACCTCAAGCGCTGTGGGAATTCTGCAGCGACAACACGATGTGCATCGTGTCGGACCCGGACCTGGGCTTCAGCTTCGGCAATCCGATCATCACCAAGAACGTCAACGGCAATTGGGTGGTGCTGCTGACCTCTGGCTACGACAACGTTCCGGGTTTTGGGGGGGGCACCACGGGCAACGGTCAGGGTTACCTGTACGTCCTGGATGTGCTGACCGGCAAGATCCTGCAGAAGATCGGCACCGGCGCCGGCAACGTCACGTCACCCAGCGGCCTCGGCAAGATCAACGCCTGGATCGACACCTTTGCGACCGACAACACGGCCAGCGCGGTGTATGGCGGTGATTTGCAGGGCAACATCTGGGAGTTCGACATGAACACCTGGCCTATGCCGGCGGCGAAAAAGATCGCGCAGGCGCTCGACGGATCGGGCCGGCCGCAGGCGATCACCACCAAGCCCGAGCTGGGTCTGATCGACGACACCTACACCGTGCTGTACGTAGGGACCGGTCGTTATCTGGGCCTGTCCGACCTGACCGACCCGGCGACCCAGACGCCGCCCAGCACCGACGCCTGGCAGCACACGCTGTACGCCTTCAAGATCTCGCCGCATGACAGCAGCGATACGATCTACGGCAACCTGCGCGGTACAGGAAACGGCCTGGTCCAGCAGAACATAACCATCGTCTCCGCAACCACCCGTAGCACGTCGACCAACACCGTGAACTGGGTCGGCACCAACGGCTGGTACGTGGATTTCAATCCGTCCAACGATTCACCCGGGGAACGGGTCAACATCGACCCGCAGCTGGTGCTGGGAACTTTGATCGTAGCCACCAATGTGCCGGGTGGCGGCGCCTGCAGCGTGGGCGGCGACAGCTGGTTCTATCAGTTCGACTACAAGACCGGCAAGTACGTCACGTCCTCGCCCAGCAATCTCGTGGCGACTAAGATTCAGGGCGCGATGAGCGTCGGCATATCGGTCTTTCAGCTGCAGAGCAACGCGATCGGTATCGTAGACATGCGCTCCGACGCGAAACCGACACAGCCGGGGTTCAACGGCGCGCCTTCGAGCGCGACGGCCAAGCGGTCCGGCTGGAGAGAGCTCACGCCGCACTGACAGCGCGGCATTCTCTGCCTTCGAGGCCCCGTCTGCGGACGGGGCCTTTTTCTTTGCTGCTTGTCCCCGGCCAGTCAGACTGCCGCGGTGTGTGCACCCGGGAATGATCGACGTAACTCCTGAGGCACCTGGCTAACGCACTTCAATTCAGCCCGAAGCGCCTGATCACCCAGGTCTTGACCAGCTGCGTCAACGTCATGTACGCGACCAGGATCGCCAGCAGGGTCAGCAGGTACTCGTGCGGCAAAGGAACCAGGCTGAGGGCGTGGGCGAAGTGCGACACGGGAAGCCACAGTCCGAGCAGGCAGATAGCCGTCGTGGTTCCCATCAACGCGGCGCTCGCCTGGCTCTGCAGGAACGGTATCTTGCCCGTGCGGATCACGTGCACGATGAGCGTCTGCGACAACAGCGATTCGACGAACCACCCGCTCTGGAAAAACGCGGGATTGTTCCAGGCCCCGAAGAAATAGAGCAGAGTGAAGAACGTCACGTAGTCGAACAACGAGCTGATGGGTCCGATGAACAGCATGAAACGCCCGATGTTGCCGACATCCCACTTTCTGGGCCGCTCGAGATACTCCTTGTCGACGTTGTCGGTGGCAACCGCCGTCTGCGAAAAATCATAGAGCAGGTTGTTGAACAGAATCTGGACCGGAACCATCGGCAAGAACGGCAGGAAGGCGCTGGCTCCGAGCACGCTGAGCATGTTCCCGAAGTTCGAGCTCGCACCCATCTTGATGTACTTGACGATGTTGCCGAACACCTTGCGCCCTTCGAGAACCCCCTCCTCCAATACGAGCAGGTTCTTTTCGAGCAGGATGATATCCGCGGATTCCTTGGCGATGTCCACCGCGGTATCCACCGAAATTCCAACGTCCGCGGCCTTCAGCGCCGGGCCGTCGTTGATGCCGTCGCCGAGGAAGCCGACCACGTGTCCTTTCAGATGCAGCGCCTTGATCACCCGGGCCTTCTGCTGCGGAGACAGCTTTGCGAACACGTTGGTAGTCTCGGTCGCAGCGGCGAGGGCCTCGTCGGACAGGCCTTCGAGCTCGGAGCCCAGCATGACATGCCCGATGTCCAAGCCGACATCGCGGCACACTTTGCGCGTCACGATCTCGTTGTCCCCGGTCAAAATTTTCACCGCCACTCCGTGCTCGCGCAGAACCTTCAGCGCCGCCGCCGCCGTGTCCTTTGGCGGGTCCAGAAAAGCGATATAGCCGACCAGGATCAAATCCGACTCGTCCTTGATCGAGTACACGGTCTGCCCCGAAGGAATTTCCTTGTAGGCGACCGCGATGACGCGAAAACCGTCCTCGTTGAGCTCGCGTATGACGGCGCGCAGCTCTTCGGAATGCTCGTCGCCTAGCGCAACGACTTGGCCGCCGTGCCCTTCGGCTCTGGTACAGACACCGAAGATTTCCTCGACTGCGCCCTTGCAGATCAGGATGTGGGTGGCGTGGTCTTTCTCAACCACCACCGACATGCGGCGGCGTTGGAAGTCGAAGGGCACTTCGTCGACCTTGACGTAGCGCGTGCCGGTCTGCAACTGCGTGCGCAATTCCACGTGCTCGAGCACGGCGACGTCCAGCAGGTTCTTCAGGCCCGACTGGTAGTAGCTGTTCAGATACGCGAACTCCAGCACCCTCTCGTTGTCTGCCCCGAAGATATCTACGTGCCGCTCCAGGATGACCTTGTCCTGGGTCAAAGTCCCGGTCTTGTCCGTGCACAGCACGTCCATTGCGCCGAAGTTCTGGATGGCGTTCAGGCGCTTGACGATGACCTTCTTGCGCGACATGGCGATGGCGCCCTTCGCGAGATTGATGGTAACGATCATCGGCAGCATCTCGGGCGTCAACCCTACCGCTACCGCCACCGCAAACAGGAAGGCCTGGGTCCAGTCGTGCTTCAGGAATCCGTTGATGAGAAACACCAGCGGAACCATGACGAGGATGAAACGAATCATCAGCCAGATGAAGCGCTGGATGCCGCGGTCGAAGCTCGTGAGCTGCCGTTGTTCGGAGATGCTCGAGGCGATCGAGCCGAAGTAGGTGCGTGCGCCTGTGGCTACCACCAGCGCGGACGCCGTCCCGCTCACGACATTGGTGCCCATGAAGCAGATATTCGGGAGCTCGAGCACGGCCTTGGGCAGCTCGCCGTTGAGCGCGGGAAACTTCTCGACCGGCATGGCTTCCCCGGTGAGCGCAGCTTCGTTTATGAACAGATCTTTGGCGCTCAACAACCGCACGTCGGCCGGCACCATGTCGCCCGCCGACAGCAAGATGACGTCACCGGGCACCAGTCGCTCGATAGAAATTTCCTGTCGCGCGGGCCCCTGCGGACGCAGGCTGACCTCGAAGTGGCGGTTCACCTCGTCCGGAACGCCTTTGCGCGGGTCCATTCTGAGCACCGTTGCCGTGGTGCTGACCATCGCCCGCAGCCGCTCCGCCGCCTTGCCGGATCGGTACTCCTGAATGAATGAAAGCAGGGTCGCCAGCACCACCATGATGGCGATCACGACCGCACCTTTGGTCTCGCCGGTGAGGTAAGAAACCGTAGCCAGCACGAGCAGAAGATGGACAGCGGCGTGAAGAACAAATCGAGCAGCCGCCGCGCAGCGCTCTTGCGGGCCTCATGCGCAACCGTGTTCGGCCCGTAAGTCAGCAGTCTGTCGATAGCCTCCCGAGCCAGGAGGCCCTCCGGTGAGCTGCGGAGCTTTTCGAGTGCTTGGTCATGCGTGAGACGCGCACAGTCCTTCAACTCCGCTACCGATTGGGCGGCCGCGGGTGCCGGCTGCGCAGGGATGAGAGCTGTGAGCGGAGCCAGAAGGCTGCGCATGAGAATTGTCGGCTGCATCGCATGTCCTCCTCTTGGCGAGCGAGCACGCACCGGTTGTGCCAGGCGAGGGCCAGGCACGCCGCCGTGCGGTGGATACTGCGAGGACGGAGGACACCCCCGGGGACGCGAGCGCATCCGCGGGTTGACTGCTCCGCCTCCCCTGGGTCTCTACCAGCGGGAAGGCCGACGAGCAGTCCGAGAGAGCTGGGCTACGAAGACCTGCCGCTCAGGCAGAGACGATCTGACTGCAACAATGACTGTCCAACTAGCGTCTCCGATGATTGCGCGCGGCGAACATACTCCCGGCGCAGGCGATGGTCAACGACTAATTTGCTTCTTGTAAGTGACCGGTAAGCATCGGCGCCCTGCGCGAGACCGCCACTGCCTGCGGCTCAGGTGGTCAGCGTCTTGGGCAGCGGAAACACCACACTCTCCGTGATTCCGTCCATCTCCCGAACTTCCTTGGCACCGAGCTGACGCAGCCGCTCCACCACACCCTGCACCAGGACCTCGGGTGCGGACGCTCCGGCAGTCACTCCTACGCGTACACGGCCGGACACCCAGGCGGGGTCGAGGTCATCGGGCGTGGCCACCATGTAGGCTGGAACCCTCAGGTTCTCGGCGACCTCGCGCAGGCGGTTCGAGTTCGAGCTGTTGAGTGAGCCCACGACGATGACCACGTCGCACTCCCGGGACAGCGCCTTGACCGCATCCTGGCGGTTCTGTGTGGCGTAGCAGATGTCGTCCTTCTTCGGCCCGACGATGGCGGGAAACCGGGCTTTGAGGGCGGTGACCACTGCACCTGCGTCATCCACCGAAAGCGTGGTCTGGGTGACGAACGCGAGTCGATCCGGATCCTTCACCTCGAGGCGCGCGACATCTTCGGTTGTCTCGACCAAGTACATGCCGTCTCCGGCTTGCCCCATGGTGCCTTCGACCTCCGGGTGGCCGCGGTGCCCGATCATGACGATCTCGCGGCCCTGCTCCCGCATCTTCGCCACCTCGACGTGCACCTTGGTGACCAACGGGCAAGTAGCATCGAACACGCGCAGGCCGCGCACATTGGCTTCCTGGCGCACAGCCTGGGAAACACCATGTGCGCTGAACACGACCGTAGCACCGGCCGGAACGTCCGCCAGCGCTTCCACGAACACGGCTCCCTTCGCGCGCAGGTCATCCACCACGTACTTGTTGTGCACCACCTCGTGACGGACGTAGACCGGCGCACCTGCCAGTCGCAGTGCACGCTCGACGATCTCGATGGCCCGGTCGACGCCGGCACAGAAGCCGCGGGGTCGGGCGAGCAGGACGTGCACGGCTGGCGAAGTCGAACGTCGGGGCATATGTTTCAGGTGACCCGTTTGGCGCGGGCGCGGCGGAAACTGTCCCAGATCAACAAGCCGGCGCCACAGGTGATAGCGCTATCGGCGATATTGAACGCTGGCCAATAGTACTCGCCCAGATGGAAATACAGGAAATCCACCACCGCGCCGAGCAGCAACCGGTCGATCACGTTGCCGATCGCGCCTCCCAGTATCAAGCCAAGGCCGGCACAGAACACACGGTCGGCGGCGTGCTTGCGCATCAGGTAAACGATCAGGGCGCTGGCTCCGAGCGCGATGCCGATGAACAACTCCCGCTGCCAGCCCGCGGCGGAGCTGAGGAAGCTGAAGGCCGCCCCCGGGTTGAGGATCAGCACCAGATCGAAGAAGGGCGTCACCCGAATCGCGCTGGCGTTGGTAAGCAGATCGCGGACCAGATGTTTGGAGGCTTGATCGAGCACTACCACGCCAGCGCTCACCCCGAGCCAGCCCAGCCAGCGCCAGGCGGAAGGCCGTGACATCGATTGCTCAAGCATGCGCTCGCGCCTCGCCGGACCCATACAAGTTGGACACGCAGCGCCCACACAATTCGGAACGGACCGGATCCGATCCGATATCGGCCCGGTAGTGCCAGCAGCGCGGACACTTTGAATGCGCGCTCGCCCGCACGATGAGCCTCTGCTGGGCCGGATCGCTCACCTCCTTGATCCGTGCTGCGGAGGTGATCAGCACGAAACGCAGATCGCCGCCCAGCTCGGCGAGGGCACGGTAACGCTCGGCGCTGGCGTGAACCTCCACTTCGGCCGCGAGCGACGAGCCGATTTCGCCTTTGACGCGCAAGGCCTCCAGCTCCTTTTGCACCTCTGCCCGAACCTCGCGGACGATTGGCCAACGCTGTTTGAGCTGTGCCGCATCGGCAACCGGCGGAAGATCATGGACAGAATGCAAGAACACGCTGTCGCGATCCGCCTCGCTCCCGGCGCTGCGGTGCAGGTAGCTCCACGCCTCATCGGCCGTGAAGCTCAGCACCGGCGCGAACAAGCGCAGCAGGCTGTTCGCTATGTGGCACAGCGCACTTTGAGCCGATCGTCGCGCCTCGCTCGTTGCCCCGCAGGTATACAGGCGATCCTTCAGAATATCGAGGTAGAAGCCGCCCAGGAATTCGGAGCAGAGGTTGTGCAGCTTCTGCACGACAAAATGGAACTCGTAACGGCCGTAGTCGTGCATGACTTCGTTCTGCAAGTCGTGCATCACGGCCAGGGCATAGCGGTCAAGCTCGACCCAGCGCTCGACCGGAACCGCATCGCGCACAGCATCGAAATCCGACACGTTGGCCAGCAGGAAACGCAGGGTGTTGCGGATGCGCCGGTACATCTCGACCACCCGCTTGAGGATTTCCTGCGACAGCGACAACTCGCCCGAATAGTCGGTGCTGGCCACCCACAGGCGCAAGATCTCTGCGCCGAGTCGCTCGGACACTTCCTGAGGCGCAATGACGTTCCCCAGCGACTTGCTCATCTTGCGCCCTTCGCCATCCACAGCGAAGCCGTGGGTCAGCACCTGCTTATAAGGAGCGCGGCCGTCCATGGCGCAGCCTGTCAGCAGCGAAGCCTGGAACCAGCCCCGGTGCTGGTCGGTGCCTTCCAGGTATAGATCAGCCGGCTTCGCCAGCTCGGCGTGGCGCCCCAGCACGCTGAAGTGCGTCGTTCCCGAGTCAAACCAGACATCCATGGTGTCGGGCACCTTGCGATAGTGCTCGGCGTCGGCGCCCAGCAACTCCACCGCACCGAGGCTGAACCAGCCCTCGATGCCCTCGCGCTCGACGCGCTGCGCGACCTGTTCGATCAACTCGGCCGTGCGCGGATGCAGTTCGCCAGTCTTGCCGTGGACGAATAGCGCCAACGGAGTGCCCCAGTTGCGCTGGCGCGAAATGCACCAATCGGGACGGTTGTGGACCATCGCCTCGAGGCGCGCCCGTCCTAAGCCGGGGAAGAACTCGGTCTGCTCAACAGACTTCTCGGCCACCTCGCGCAGCAAGGGTCCACCGCCAGGATGGTGATTCGAATCCATGGCGATGAACCACTGCGGCGTGGCGCGATAAATTACCGGCGTCTTGTGGCGCCAGCAGTGCGGGTAACTGTGCACAATGCTCTCGCTATGCAGCAGTCGTCCATCTTTGGCCAGAATATCGACCAGCACCTTGTCCGCCTCCCGCACCGACAACCCGCCGACCAGTCCTATTCCATCGAGGAACCGGCCGTCGTCATCCACCGGATTGTCCATCGGCAGGTTGTATTTTTGACCGATCTGATAATCCTCCAGCCCATGGGCCGGTGCCGTATGCACCAGACCGGTACCTGCGTCAAACGTGACGTGCTCGCCGAGCACGATCGGCACCTTCCGCTCGTAGAACGGATGCGCCAGCTCGAGCCCCTCGAGCGCATGGCCCGCAGCGGTTGCGACAACTTCCCCGGCGATCCCGTAGCGCTGAAGGGCCGTCTCCCGCAAGTCTTCAGCCAACACCAGCAGCCCCTTGGGCGTGCGCACCAGGTTGTAGTGAAGGTCGGGGTGCACGGCCACGGCCTGGTTAGCGGGAAGCGTCCATGGCGTAGTAGTCCAGATCACCGCAAAGGCGGGCTCGTAGATGTGCGTAAACCCGAAGGGTCGCGCCAGCGCCTTCAGATCGGTGAAGGCGAAGGCGACATCGATGGCCGGTGAAGTGCGGTCCTCGTATTCCACTTCCCACTCCGCCATCGCCGAGCGGCATTCGATACACCAGAGAACGGGCTTAGCGCCCTGATACAGGAACCCGCACGCCTGAATGATTCCGAGCGCGCGTATGGTGTCGGCCTCGGTCGCGAACTCCATCGTGAGGTAAGGCTGCTCCCAATCGCCCAGCACGCCAAGGCGGATGAAATCGCGACGCTGGCGCTCGATCTGCTCGTGGGCGTACTCCCGGCATAGCCGGCGGAACTCGGCGGCAGGCAAATTCCGCCCGTGCAGCTTCTCCACTTGGTGCTCGATCGGCAGGCCGTGGCAGTCCCAACCCGGGACGTAAGGCGAGTCGAACCCGGCGAGCGTCTTGCTCTTGACCACGATGTCCTTGAGCACTTTGTTGACGACGTGCCCGATATGGATGTCCCCGTTGGCGTAGGGCGGACCATCGTGGAGAATGAACTTGGGGCGCCCTGCGAATGCCTGGCGCACGCGCTCGTAGAGCTTGCCGTCTTGCCAGCGGCGCACCCATTCCGGCTCGCGTCGGGCGAGATCGCCCTTCATGGGGAAGTCGGTATCGGGCAGGTTCAACGTATTCTTATAGTCAGCCATCAGTGAATGTTCTCGCGCTGGTCTCGACGTCCTCCGCGCCGGAAGAATCGCCTGGCATCCTCGACGTCCGTTGCGATCTGCCGCTTGAGGATGTCGAGGTCCGCGAACTTCTCCTCGTCGCGCAGCTTGTGCAGGAAACGCACCTGCAGGTGCATACCGTAAATGTCGCGGGCGAAGTCGAGCAGATACACTTCCAGCACCGGGGCTCCGCCCTCTTTGACTGTCGGCCTCACCCCCAAGCTGGCGACGCCCTCGAGGGGCTGAGGACCCAGCCCCAGAACCTCGACCACGAAAATACCGGCGAGCGGCGGTCGATTGTGCTTCATCTGCAGGTTCGCCGTGGGATACCCCAGCCGCTTTCCGAGGCGCTCGCCGCCGACCACTCGTCCGCTCATGCTGTAGGGCCGCCCGAGCAGCTGAGCGGCACCGTGCAAATCGCCGCTCGCCAGCCGTTCACGCACCGCGGTGCTGGAGACCCTGATGCCGTCCAACAGAACAGTCGGCATCTGCGCCACTTCGACGCCCCTGGAAGCCAGCGCCTCGCGCAGCATTGCGGCGTCGCCTTGCCGGCGCGCGCCGAAGCGAAAGTCGTCGCCGACGAGTACCCAGCGCGCGCCTAACCCGGCAACCAACACCTGCTCGACGAATTCCGCCGCCGTGACGCGCGCGAAGTCGTAGTCGAAACGGCGCACGTGCACTTGCTCCACTCCAAGGTTTCCCAGAAGCTCCAGTTTTTCCCGCAGCGAGGTGAGGCGGGTAGGCGCCCGGTCCGGTGCAAAAAACTCCCGCGGGTGCGGCTCGAAGGTCATCACGCAGGACGCGAGCCCCCTCTCACTGGCCGCCGCGGTCAACAATCCGACCATCGCGCGATGCCCAAGATGCACACCATCGAAGTTGCCGATGGTGAGCGCGACCGGGACAGCGGGGCGCGTAGGAAGGTGACGCAGGATACGCATAGCCTGCCTGGGTGTGTGGTCGGGAGCGGTCGGACAAACGGTTCGCGCGCGGTCAGTGGCACCGCGCAGGAGTGCCTGTCCCGCGAGTCCCGTGGCCGTTCGCGTGAAGGCGTTATTGTAGCGGGCGGCGGCGGACACGGTCCACGCGCGCTGGATCCGGAGCGCACACCCGGATCGGCGATGCCCCGCTCAGGACGCGCGCTTGACGAACTGCGCCGGCCGCAGTCCAACCAGCCACAGGACAGCGAAGTAGCTTATTGCGCCCACAACAACAACGCAGCCGAGGCGCGCCGCTCGCGACCAGGCAGATCCGGCCAGCCAGCTCTCCTGAGTGCCGGCCGCGAACCACAATGCTGCGCCCATCGCGGCCAGCCCTACCGCTAACTGGCCGGCGAACTTAACCCAGCCGGGCTGCGGCTCGAACACCCGGTGCTGCCGCAGCTTGAAGTAGAGCAACGCCGCGTTGACGCAAGCGCCCAGAGCGATCGCGAGCGCCAGGCCGGCATGGCGCAGCGGGTAGATGAAGGCCAGATTCATGAGCTGCGTGGCCAACAGAGTGAAAACGCCGATCTTCACCGGCGTGCGGATGTTCTGGCGCGCGTAGAAGCCGGGGGCGAGGACCTTGACCAGAATGAGCCCGACCAGCCCGACGCTGTAGGCAACCAGCGCCTGCCCGGTCATCGCCACGTCGTGGCGGTCGAACGCGCCGTGGTGGAACAGGGTCGAGATGAGCGGCACGGCGAGGATGGCGAGGGCGAGTGCCGAGGGTAGCGCCAGCAGCAGCGTGAGCCGCAGTCCCCAGTCGAGCAGCCTGGAGTACTCGTCGCCCGTCTTCTCGGCAAAGCTCTTGGACAGGCTGGGCAGCAGGATAGTCCCCAGCGCCACCCCCAGGACACCGGTTGGGAATTCCATCAGACGGTCCGCGTAGTACAGCCAGGAGACGCTGCCGGTGACCAGGAAGGAAGCGAAGATGGTGTTGATGAGCAGGCTGATCTGCCCGATCGACACCCCGAAGATCGCCGGGCCCATCAGCCGCAGGACGCGCCAAACCCCCGGATCCTTCAGGTTCAGGCGCGGGCGCGGTAGCAAGCCCAGGCGGGCCAGGTAGGGCAGCTGGAATCCGAGCTGAAGCACGCCGCCCACGACTACGGCCCATGCCAGCGCCAGCACCGGTGAATCGAACCAGGGAGCCGCCCAGAGCGCGAACGCGATGAACGAGAAGTTCAGCAGCGTGGGAGTGAACGCTGGAATGGCGAAGCGGCCGTAGGTGTTGAGGATTCCGCCTGCCAATGAGGTGAGCGAAATGAACAAAATATAAGGAAAGGTGATGCGCAGCAGCTCAACTGTGAGATCGAACTTTTCCGGCACCGCAGCGAAACCGGGCGCGCTGACATAGATGATCAGCGGTGCGCACGCGATGCCGAGGGCGGTGACAACGAACAACGCCAGCGCCAGCAGCGAAGTGACGTGGTCGACCAGGTCGTGCGCCTGCGCTTCCCCGCGCCGCGTCTTGTACTCCGCCAGGATCGGAACGAAGGCCTGAGAGAATGCCCCCTCCGCGAACACCCTTCGCAGCAGGTTGGGCAGGCGAAAAGCGACGAAGAAAGCGTCCGTGTACAAGCCGGCCCCGAACACACGGGCGATAACCGCGTCGCGTATGAACCCGAACACGCGCGACACCAGCGTCATCCCGCTCACCGTGACGAGCGCCTTCAGCAGATTCATCCTGGAAGCCGGTGCATGCTGGCCTGTGACCTGAGGTAGCGGAAAGGCGGTGGGCGTGTCTTGACGGGTGCGCGGGACGGGTGAACCACCCGGTCCCGCACATACTAGTCAGGCCCAGCCGCGCAGACAAGAAAAAGGATGCCCGCACAACCCTTTAGGCCGGCTTGCAATCGGGCCAGGCAGACAGTATCCTTACGCACTTTTTTCCAAGGTCTTCAAGCCTTGGGCCTTTTTTGGATTCGTAAGGAGCAGTCATGGCGAATACCGCCCAAGCCCGGAAGCGGGCCCGCCAATCCCTCCAGCGCAACGCGCATAACTCGGCCCAGCGCTCGGAGATGCGGACCGCACTGAAGAAAGTGCGTAAAGCTATCGCGGCGGGCAACAAGGCCGCGGCCGAAGCCCAATTGCGTGCGTCGCAGAGCGTCATCGACGCCATCGCGGACAAGAGAATCTTCCATAAGAACACGGCGGCACGCTACAAGAGCCGGTTGGCGGCTGCGATCAAGGCTATGGCCTGAGCGCGTTGCCGTTTTCCCGTTCCTGGCTCTAGGCGCCTTCGCCCCGCTCTGCGTGGTACCAGTTGCCGCCAGCGGTGGCGCCTGCAGCGCCGCCAACGCCTCCGAAACCCCTCTATCCTCCCGGTCCGTCGCGCGCGCCAGGCGCTCGCTCTCACTCGTCCGATGCCGCGGTACCTGCCGGCGTCGCTGCGGCAGGATTGCGTCGCGTCCAGCCTCGGCTTTCGAGTAGGCGCATGCGCAACCCCGTCAGCCGCATCCTGGTGATCAACGACGAACAGTTGGTCCTGAAGGAATTCGTTAAGGGTTTGAACGCAGCCGCCAAGAGCCTGGACAACCCGCTCGGCATCGTCTTCACCGGCATCACCACTGCGCGCGACGCGCTCAAGGCTATCGAGGAGGACGGCGACATCCAAGCCGTGATCGTCGACGACACCCTCTATACCCTGAAAGGAAACGGCGGCAACTCGCGCGTGCTGCAGATGTCGGCCCTGGAACTGGTCCAGAAGATCACCCGCTTCCGGCCCGAGCTCGACGTCTACATCCTGATCGCGCAGGAGCAGGAGGACGAGGTGGTCGACGCGCTCTTTTCGGAGGCGGTAGACGGCTATTTCTACCGCGAGGAGCGCGACTATCGCGGCATCTACCGGATACTCAACGCGCAGATGCAGGAGAAGGCGGATACACCCTTCTACGACGCGCTCAAGACCTACGTCCTGATGGCCAAGGACGCCTGGCATACGCCGGGGCACTCATCCGGCGACAGCCTGCGCGACAGCCCCTGGGTGAGCGACTTCTACGAGTTCATGGGCGAGCATGTGTTCGATGCCGATCTGTCGGTGTCGGTCCCGCCCCTGGATTCATTGATGGAACCCACCGGCGTCATTCTCGAGGCGCAAAAACTCGCGGCCAAGGCCTTCGGCGCGCGCCGGACGTTCTTCGCCACCAACGGGACCTCTACCGGCAACAAAGTCATCTTCCAGACCCTTATCGCGCCGGGTGAGAAGCTGCTTCTGGACCGCAACTGCCACAAGTCCGTGCACCACGGCGTCGTGCTGTCCGGCGCCCACCCCGTCTACCTCGACTCCTCGGTCAACAAGAAGTACGGCATCTTCGGTCCGATCCCGAAGAAGACCATCATCCGCGCCATCGAGGAGCATGCGGACGCGGAGGCCCTCGTGCTGACCTCCTGCACCTACGACGGCCTGCGCTACGACCTCGCGCCGATCATCGAGGCCGCGCACGCGAAGGGCATCAGGGTAGTGGTAGACGAGGCGTGGTACGGGTTCGCGCGCTTCCACCCGGCGTTCCGCCCGACCGCACTGGAGTCGGGCGCCGACTATGCCACCCAGAGCACGCACAAGATCCTGTCGGCCTTCTCGCAGGCCAGCATGATCCACGTGAACGACCCGGACTTCAACGAGCACATCTTCCGCGAGAACTTCAACATGCACACCTCCACCAGCCCGCAGTACAGCATGATTGCGAGCCTGGATGTGGCGCGGAAACAAGCGGTGATGGAAGGCTACAAACTGCTGGCGCGAACGCTGTCGCTGTCGACCGAACTGCGCCACCAGATCGACTCCACGGGCGTGTTCCGGGCGCTGGAGCTCGAGGACCTGCTCCCCGACGAGGTGCGCCACGACAACATCCAGCTCGACCCGACGAAAGTGACGGTGGACATTTCCGAATGCGGCTACACCGTGGACGAGCTTCAACACGAGCTGTTCGAGCGCTACAACATCCAGGTCGAGAAGTCGACATTCAATACGCTGTCTCTATTGCTGACTATCGGCACCACGCGCAGCAAGGTGTCGCGCCTGTATGACGCGCTCATGCGCATCGCGCGCGAGCGCCGTTCGGCGCGGCGCTTGTACCGCACCCCCGATATCCCCGGTTTCACGCAACTAAAATATCTTCCGCGCGACGCGTTCTACTGCGGTGGCCAGGCCTTGGCCATCCTGGACGAGAACGATCGCATCAACACGGCGCTCAACGGCAAGGCAGCGGCCGACCAGGTCACCCCCTACCCCCCCGGGATTCCCGTCCTCGTTCCCGGACAGGTCATAACCCCGGAGATCATGCAGTACCTGGCGGGGCTTCTGCGCAGCCACAAGCGGGTCGAGCTGCACGGCATCGTGTATGACGGTTACATCCCCTGTGTGCGGGTGCTGACTCCGAGCGACGAAAAGGGCCTCAAGAAGCTCAAAACCTGACGCCCTCCCCGGGCTTGCACAGCCGGTCTGATTCAGATACAACTCAATTTCCGCTCAACGTCGGACCATGCGCACGGCGGCCTTGGCCGCCGTGCGCATTTGGGACGGGGCCTTGATATTTCTAGCGTAACGCGACGCCATGACACCACAGCTGACCGACACCTCCGGGACCCCCCACCTGATGGACACCTACGGCCGGCTGCCCGTGGCTTTTACGCGTGGCGATGGCGTATGGCTGTGGGACACAGAGGGCAAGCGCTATCTGGACGGGTTCTCCGGCATCGCCGTGACCGGCCTGGGTCACGCCCATCCGCGTCTGGTCCAGGCCATCGCCGAGCAAGCCGGACGTATCATCCACGCCTCCAATTGGTACCGCATTCCGGAACAGGAACGCCTGGCGGACCTGCTGTGCGACCTGTCCGGCATGGACAACGTGTTCTTCTGCAATTCCGGTTGCGAGGCCAACGAGGCGGCGATCAAGCTCGCGCGCCTCTACGGGCACCAGAAAGGCATTGAGCACCCTACCGTCGTGGTGATGGAAAAGGCCTTTCACGGCCGCACCATGGCCACGCTATCGGCCACCGGCAGCCGTAAGGTCCAGGCCGGTTTCGAGCCGTTGCTGACCGGATTCGCCCGCGTACCCTACAACGATCTGCAGGCACTGGAGCAGGTGGCGGTCAACAACAAGAACATCGTGGCCGTGCTGGTTGAGCCAATCCAGGGTGAGGGTGGAATCAATGTGCCTGACGACGGTTATCTGCCGCATCTGCGCGCGGTGTGCGACCGCCAGGGTTGGCTGCTCATGCTCGATGAGGTGCAAAGCGGCATCGGCCGTACCGGCAGGTGGTTCGCACATCAACTCCTGGGCATCAAGCCCGACGTGATGACGCTGGCCAAAGGGCTCGCCAACGGCGTTCCGATCGGCGCCTGCCTGGCGGCAGGTGAAGCCGCCCAGGTGTTCCACCCCGGGAACCATGGCTCCACCTTCGGTGGCAACCCGCTGGCGTCCACCGCCGCATATACCACGCTGCGCATCATCGATGATGACAGCTTGATGCAAAACGCGGTGCGGATGGGTGAATACATACGCAGTGGGCTCTACGAACGCTTGGCTGGGCAGACGGGCATCCGGGAGATCCGCGGAAAGGGGCTCATGGTGGGCATCGACCTAGACCGCCCTTGCGGCGAGCTGGTGCAGGCCGGACTGGAGCGGGGATTGCTCATCAATGTGACAGCCGACACGGTGGTGCGCCTGCTGCCTCCGCTGATTCTGCGGACAGCCGAAGCCACCCAGCTCATCGACGGCGTCGCGGGTGTGATCCGCGAGTTCCTGGGCGAGCCGGCGACCGCTGCTGTCCAGGGGTAGGAGACTGGCCTCTGTTGCTCATGCCGGCCGTCAAGCATTTCCTGCAGCTGAAGGATCTCAGCCGCGCGGAGTTCGAATATCTTCTGGCCCGGACTCGGGTACTCAAGTCGCGCCAGCGCAGCGGGGCGCTCTATCAGCCGCTGCGGGGCAAAACGCTGGCCATGATTTTCGAGAAGAACTCCACCCGCACACGGGTGTCCTTCGAGGCGGGCATGGCGCAACTCGGCGGCACGGCGCTGTTTCTGTCCAGCCGCGACACCCAGCTCGGGCGCGGCGAGCGCATCGAGGACGTGGCCGAGGTGATCTCGCGCATGGTCGATGTGGTCATGATCCGCACATTCGAGCACGACATCGTGGAGCGCTTCGCCAGCCATTCCCGTGTACCGGTAATCAACGGGCTTACCGACCGGCATCATCCTTGTCAGATCCTGGCTGACATCTTCACCTTCATCGAGCAGCGTGGGCCGATCCGCGGCCGGACCGTAGCCTGGGTAGGCGATGCCAACAACGTGTGCAACACGTGGTTGCAGGCGGCCAGGATCTTCGATTTCAACTTCCACGTATCTACGCCTGCCGGATACGAGCTCAAGTCGGAGAGCGGGGAGAGCGAACAGACTCTGCACCTCGAGCGCTTCGAGGACCCGCTCGAAGCGGTGCGCGGTGTCGACCTCGTCACCACTGATGTGTGGACCAGCATGGGCTTTGAGAACGAGGCCGAGGAGCGCAAGAAGAAGTTCGCAGCCTATCAAGTGGGCCTGAGCATGATGCGGCTGGCCAGGCCCGACGCTCTGTTCATGCACTGCCTGCCCGCGCACCGCGGTGAAGAGGTCGAGGCCGCTGTCATCGACGGCCCCCAGAGCGTGGTCTGGGAGGAGGCAGAGAACAGGCTGCATACGCAGAAGGCTCTCATCGAGTTTCTGCTGCTCGGGAGAGTCGAATCGTGAGGTTCGTTTCCGCGCGGCTCAAGCGCACACAAATTGGCAAGCACGGGCGGATGCGGCTGCTCCTCGGGCTTCTTCTCGGTCTGACCACCGGATACGCCAGCGCTGAGGACGGTTGGATTGCGGACAAGAACGGCTGCAAGCTCGCGAACCCGAGCCCAAAGCCGGGCGAGACGGTCACCTGGAGCGGCCCCTGCATCAACGGGTTCGCGCAGGGACGGGGTATCGTTCAATGGTATGTGGACGGGAAAGCCGGGGTGACGTACGAGGGCGCGCTCGCCCGGGGCGCGGCGTCGGGTCAAGGCAAACTGACCATGCCCGATGGCGCCACGTACGCAGGCGGCTGGCTCGACGGCAAGCAGGACGGAAGCGGAAAGTACTCGGCGCCGAATGGAACACGGTACGAAGGCGAATGGAAAGACGGCGTGCCGAACGGGCGCGGAATCATGCACAGCGCCTCGGGCGAGGTCATGGACGGGATCTGGAAGTCCGGCACCTACGTAGGACCTGCCGCTAAGCAATGACCGGATGGGACAAAGAGGTGCTGCGGTGAACGCAGGCCGCAGCGGTTGGACTAATCTGAGAGGGCTGATCAAATGAGCGCTGTTACCCGCTTCGCGTGCGCCTGGCTTCTGTTGCTTGGCGCGGGTATGTCCGGTCTCGCCCAGCCGGCGGGGTCGGGCGACGAGGTCACTTGGATCGCGGACAGTCGGGGTTGCAAGATCGCCAACCCCTTCCCCCGCCCCGGCGAGACCGTCGCCTGGAGCGGTAAGTGCAAGGACGGATTCGCCGACGGCGATGGGGTACTGCAATGGTTTCTCGACGGCAAGCAGGATGACCGCTTCGAGGGGCATCTGGCGATGGGCTGGGCCGAGGGTCGCGGAGCCCTCGCCAAAACCGAGGGCGGCACTTACGTCGGCGACTGGAAGCACAGCGTGCAAGAAGGGATGGGACGCTACGACGCGCCCGACGGCAGCTCGTACCAGGGCGAGTGGAAAAATGGCATGCCCAACGGGCAAGGCGAATACCGGCGCGCGGACGGCAAGACCTTTAGCGGGGAATGGGTCGACGGTGTGTTCCAATCCGGTTCGCCCGACGAGCAGGAAGAGGACGAAGCGCCCGATCCGAACAAGGTCTGAGCTGGGACGAAGAGCAGCGAAGCAGCGGCAATGAGCAAAGTCAACAAGGTTGTGCTCGCCTATTCTGGCGGGCTCGACACGTCGGTGATCCTGAAATGGCTGCAGGACACCTACCAATGCGAGGTCGTCACTTTCACCGCCGACATCGGTCAAGGCGAGGAGCTGGAGCCGGCCCGGGCCAAGGCGCGGAAGTTCGGGGTGAAGGAGATCTACGTCGACGATCTGCGCGAGGAGTTTGTGCGCGACTTCGTGTATCCGATGTTTCGCGCCAACGCCGTCTACGAAGGCGAGTATCTGCTCGGCACCAGCATCGCGCGCCCTCTGATCGCCAAGCGGCAAATCGAGATCGCACGCGCGAGCGGCGCCGGAGCCGTCGCCCACGGCGCGACCGGGAAAGGCAACGACCAGGTACGCTTCGAACTCGGTTACTACGCGCTGCAACCCAACATCCGCGTGATCGCGCCGTGGCGGGAATGGAAACTCACCTCGCGCGAGAAGCTGCTGGCCTACGCCGAAGAGCACGGGATCCAGATCGATATGCAACATCGCGAGGGCGGCAGCCCCTACAGCATGGACGCCAACCTGCTGCACATCTCCTACGAGGGGCGTGCGCTGGAGAACCCGGCCGCGGAGCCCGAACAGGATATGTGGCGCTGGACCGTATCGCCGGAGAAGGCACCGGACGCCCCCGAGTACCTCGAGCTGGAATACAGGGCAGGCGACATCGCCGCAGTCAACGGCCGGAAAATGACGCCGGCGCAAGTCCTGACCCGCTTGAACGAGCTCGGCTGCAAGCACGGCATCGGCCGGCTCGACCTGGTCGAGAACCGCTACGTAGGGATGAAATCGCGCGGCTGCTATGAAACGCCGGGCGGCACCATCATGCTCAAGGCGCACCGGGCGATGGAGTCGATCACGCTCGACCGCGAGGTGGCGCACCTCAAGGACGAGCTCATGCCGCGTTACGCGTCTCTGATCTATAGCGGCTATTGGTGGAGCCCGGAGCGGCGCATGCTCCAGCAGATGATCGACGCCTCTCAATCCAGCGTCAACGGCTGGGTGCGGCTCAAGCTCTACAAAGGCAACGTAACGGTGGTCGGACGGGATTCGAAAGCCGACTCGCTGTTCGATCCGACCATCGCCACGTTCGAGGACGACCGCGGAGCCTACAATCAGAAAGATGCCGAAGGGTTCATCCGCCTCAGCGCTCTGCGCCTGCGCATCGCCGCCAAGCTGCGACACAAGTGACCACCGTAACGGTCGTGAAAAAAGATGGCGTGGCCGCCATCGCCGCCGACACTTTGATCAAGTGGGGCAGCGCCAAGGAGAGCGCCACGTATATCTCGAACCACGACAAGATCCTGCGGATCGGCGACAGCTTCGTCGGCGTGACCGGCACCGCGACCTTTACGGCTATCCTGCGCGATTACTTCGAGCACAGCGACGAGGACGTGCGGCTCGATTCCTCCACCGACATCTTTCGCACCTGGAACCGCTTGCACGCGATCCTGAAGGAGCGCTACTTCCTCATGCCCGAGGAAGACAAGGAAGATGCTTTAGAGTCCTCCCGCATGGACTGCCTGATCGCGAATCCGCACGGGATCTTCGGCGTGGCCGCCCACCGCACAGTTCAGGAGTTTTCCAGGTTCTACGCCTACGGCAGCGGCAGCGACTACGCGCTGGGTGCGATGTACTTCGCGTACGGCAACCCGAAGCTCAACGCCGAGCAGGTTGCCCGTCACGGTATTGAGGCCGCCGCCGAGTTCGATGACGGCACCGGGCTGCCGATCACCTGCTTTACCCTGCGGCTGCTCAACCCCTAGGCGCGCGTCCAATGCCGAGCTTCGACATCGTCTCCGAGGTGAATGAGGTCGAGCTGCGCAATGCGGTGGAACAGGCCAGCAAGGAAATCGGCAACCGCTTCGACTTCAAAGGTTCGGACGCGCGCGTCGAGCAGGCCGAGCATGTGCTGATGCTGTACGCCGACGACGAGTTCAAGCTCGGCCAGGTCTATGACGTGCTCATCGGCCGGCTCGCCAAGCGCGGGGTGGACGTGCGCGCGCTCGAGCGAGCGGAGCCTGAGAAGATCAGTGGGGATAAGCTCAGGCAGGAAGTGACCGTGCGCACCGGCGTCGAATCGGAGCTGGCCAAGAAACTCGTCAAGCACATCAAGGACAGTAAGCTCAAGGTGCAGGCCACGATCCACGGGCAGGCTGTCCGCGTTTCGGGAGCCAAGAAGGACACATTGCAGCAGGCGATCCAGCTGGTACGCAAGCTGGTCACCGACTTCCCGCTGCAGTTCGTCAATTTCCGGAATTGATGGCTACTGTCTTACGCCCCGGATCCAGTGGGCGTAGACGCGATCCGCCACGCGATGCAATGCATCTACGCGGGGTGTGAGGTCGGCCAGAATTGCGTCGGGCGATTGGACGCCCGGGCTGATACTGCGCGCGATCTCACCAGCGCCGCTCTGGCACCACGCGCGGACAAGGTCCTCGGTCATCTCGATGTGGCACTGCAGGGCCAGGTGCTTCCCCAGCGTGAAAGCCTGGTTTGCACACCAGGGGCTCGACAGAACTCGTGTAGCTCCCGCAGGGATGCTGAATGTCTCCCCGTGCCAATGGAAACTCAGGAACTCGGCGCCTTCACCTCCGAACCAGGCGGCGCTCTCGGCCGCAGGCTCCACTTTCACTTTGCCCCAGCCAATTTCTTTCACCGCCGCCGGCTTGACCTCTGCGCCCAGGGCCTTGGCCATGAGCTGGCCGCCGAGGCAGTGGCCTAGCACCGGCACATCTCTTGCGACCGCCTCCCGGATCAGCCCCAGGACCGGCGCGGTCCATGGCAGGTCGTCGTTGACGCTCATGGGTCCGCCCATGAACACCAAGCCCCCGAAGGCGTCGGAGTTCGGCGGTACCGTCTCACCCTGATCCAGCTTGATGAGCTTCCATGGCACCCCGCGGCGATCCAGGTACGTGGCAAAATACCCGGGCCCTTCTGTAATGAAGTGGCGAAAGATAGCGACCGGTTTCATGCTCGGAGTCCGGTATGGCAGCAGGAAATTGCAAGTTTAGGTTACTGCTGATTGCAGCACTAACCCTCCCGACGCTGGGCCTGTCACAGCAGGCCCCGGACGAGATCAACGTGGTGGGCTTGTCCAGCGGCAAGGCCGTGGTGGTCGTCGGCGGCGGGAAGCCACGCGTGCTGCGCGACGGCGAGACGCTGGCAACTGGCATCAAGCTCATCAAAGCGACACCCGAAACAGCGCTGTTCGAGATCGAGGGAAAGCGCCGCAGCCTCGCGCTCGGAACCAGCCAGCTGTCCAACGCGCGCTCAACCTTCACCGCCTCGAGCAGCGTCACGCTCGTGGCCGACGCGCGCGGCCATTTCCTCACCACCGGCACGATCAACGGCGCGATGGTGCAGTTTCTGGTAGACACGGGAGCGACGATGGTTTCCATGGGGGTGGCGGACGCGCGCCGCATCGGCATCAACTACCTCGAGGGGCAGCGGGGGCAGACGCGCACCGCCAACGGGGTCGCGGCGGTGTACCGCGTGAAGCTGGACACGGTCAAACTGGGCGACATCACCCTGAACAACGTCGACGCCCTGGTGCACGAAACCGAGATGCCATTCCTGCTGCTCGGCATGAGCTTCCTGAACCGAGTCGAGATGCGGCGCGAAGGGACCGACCTTACCCTCACCAAGCGCTACTGATCACGGGCACCACGACCCTGATGGCAAATCGGTAGCACCCCTGCGGGATGTCGCCGACAAAGGTGTCGTCGTCGAACAGGCTCCGCACGCGCGAGACTTGCGCCGCCTTTTTGATGAAGTATACGAGCGACAGTCAGGACAGCTGCCGCGCGCGCGCGCCATCGAATTCACGTATCGACCGCAGCAGGCCTTCCTTGTCCAGCCCGCACTCCCGGAGCAGCAGCGTTGGATCGCCATGCGTGACAAAGCGGTCGGGCATGCCAAGCTGGAGCAGCGGGACCTCGATGCCAGCCCGCGCCAGGTACTCCAGCACGGCGCTGCCGGCGCCGCCCGTCACGACGTTCTCTTCGACCGTTACCAGCAACTCGTGCGAGGCGGCCAGTTCGGTCACCAAAACCTCATCCAGGGGCTTCACGAAGCGCATGTTGGCCACCGTAGCATGCAACTGCGCGGCCGCCTCCAGAGCCGGCCGGACCATGCTTCCGAAGGCCAGCATCGCCACGCGTTCGCCGCGCTGCTTGATCTCTCCACGAGCGACAGGCAGCTCGCGCATCTGCGGATCGATCGCCACCCCTGGTCCCGTCCCGCGGGGATAGCGCACGGCGACGGGACCGGCGAGGCGAAACGCCGTGTAGAGCATCTGGCGGCACTCGTTCTCATCGCTTGGCGCCATCACGGTCAAGTTGGGGATGCACCGCAGGTACGACAAGTCGAACGCCCCATGATGAGTCGGGCCGTCGGCACCCACCAGCCCGCCTCTGTCGATGGCAAACAGGACCGGCAGACCCTGGACCGCGACGTCGTGGATCAGCTGGTCGTATGCCCGCTGGAGAAAGGTGGAGTAGATGGCCACTACCGGCTTGAATCCTGCGCAGGCGAGTCCGGCGGCGAACGTCACGGCATGCTGTTCCGCGATGCCGACGTCGAAGTAGCGATCCGGGAATTGTTGCGAAAACCGCACCAACCCTGAGCCTTCACGCATCGCCGGGGTGATTGCGATCAGCCGCTGGTCGCGCGCGGCCATGTCGCACAGCCAGTCCCCGAAGACCTGCGTGTAAGCAGGCCGGGGGGCCGGCTTTGACTGGATCCCCTTCTCAAGATCGAAGCGCGGGACGCCATGGTAGAGGATCGGGTCGTCTTCGGCCGGTTTGTAGCCCTTCCCCTTGCGCGTAACCACGTGTAGAAACTGCGGGCCTTCGAGATGCCGCAGATTGACCAGCGTAGGCACCAGCACGTCCAGATCGTGCCCGTCGATCGGGCCGATATAGTTGAAGCCGAACTCTTCGAACAAGGTGCCCGGCGTGACCATTCCCTTCACATGCTCCTCGGCGCGGCGCGCGAAATCCAACACGGGCGGCAGCGCCCTCAGCACTTTCTCGCCGGCCTTGCGTGCTGCGGTGTAAACGCGTCCGGACATGAGCCGGGCCAGGTAGTTGTTGAGCGCGCCTACGTTTTCCGAGATCGCCATGTCGTTGTCATTGAGGATCACCAGCAGGTCGGCGTCCATCGCACCGGCGTTGTTCAATGCTTCGAACGCCATCCCCGCGGTCATCGCGCCATCGCCGATGATCGCGACCACGCGCCGGTCTTCGCCGGCGCGTGCCGCAGCCACCGCCATGCCCAGAGCGGCGCTGACCGACGTGCTGGAGTGGGCGGTGCCGAAAGTGTCGTACTCACTTTCTTCGCGGCTCGGGAACCCGCCGATGCCGCCGTACATCCGCAGCTTGGCCATGGCGCCGCGGCGCCCGGTCAGGATCTTGTGTGCGTATGTCTGGTGACCCACATCCCATACCAAGCGGTCATAGGGCGTGTTGAACACATAGTGCAGCGCTAGGGTCAGTTCGACGCTACCGAGATTAGAAGCCAGATGCCCGCCGGTGTGCGCCACCGACTCGAGCATGAACTGACGGACCTCCGCGGCCAGCCGCGGGAGTGCTTTGCGCTCGAGTTTGCGCAGGACTTGGGGATCGCTGATGGTATCGAGCAACGGGTACATGTTTTTCTAGGGACGTGATAGGGTGCGCTTGACTCTCCCGCGCCGATCTTGCGCCGGGAGTTTCGCTAGTGCGATCGCATCGCGATGAAGTCGGTCAGCTCGCGCAGCCGTCGCGCTTGCGGACCGAGCGGCTCGAGCGCAGCCAGTGCCTCGCCACGCAACTCTTCCGCCAGCTCTCGTGAGCGTGCCGCTCCAAGGACGGACACGTAGGTCGGCTTGTTCTGCACCGCGTCCTTCCCCGCCGTCTTGCCCAGCGTCGCTGTGCTCGCCTGCACATCCAGGAGGTCATCGACCACTTGAAACGCCAGCCCCGAGAATTTGGCGAACCGGTCCAGGCGCGCGTGATCGTCTTGGTCCAATCCGGTTCCGCAGGCGGCCCCCAGCAACACGGCGGCTCGTATCAGCGCTCCGGTCTTGTGGATGTGCATGAACTCGAGTTCGGGCAGGCTCAGCTCTACGCCAACGCTGGCAAGGTCGACGGCCTGCCCGCCCGCCATCCCGCGTGAACCAGCGGCGGCGGCGAGAGTGCGCACCATCTCCAATTGTCGTCCGGCGTCCGGCGCCCACGGTCGCTGACTGAGGACTTGGAAAGCCAGGCTTTGCAGGCTGTCACCGACCAGCAGGGCCGTGGCTTGATCGAATGCGACATGACATGTCGGCTTGCCTCGTCGCAGCAGGTCGTCGTCCATGCAAGGCAGGTCATCGTGTACCAGGGAGTAGGCGTGGATCAGTTCCACTGCCGCCGCCGCGATGGCGACCGACTCGGTCCGCGCGTGTGCTACTTCGCCCGCTGCAAAGGCCAACAGCGGACGCACGCGTTTCCCGCCGCCCAGCACGGCATAGCGCATCGCCTCGTGCAGCCGGACAGGCGCGATCGTGGCTGCCGGCAAGATGTGCTCAAGGACCTCCTCCACGCGGAGTTGGTGCACGCGCATCCAGTCCGGGAACTCGAGTGGCTCGGTCACGATCGCGACGCGAGCGTTGGCAGGCGTCGAGCTGGCCGCGCACAAGCCCTGTGGTAAAGAACGAAAGCTTGCACCTGCGCGCCGCTCGCCTTGAACCGCAGCTTCGGAGCGAACATTTCGCTACTTGCCGTCGTCGTCCGCTTCGGGAAAATCCCGGAGCACACCGGATTCCAGCACCTTCACCTGTTGCTGCGCATCCTTCAGCGCCGATTGGCAATACTGGAGCAGCACCGCGCCGCGCTTGTATGCACTCAACGATTGCTCCAGCGTCAACTCCCCTGATTCCATGCGCGCGACAATCGTCTCCAGCTCCGCCAGCGCCTGCTCGAAACCGGCGGGCGCAGTATCGCCCGCGGGTGCAGAAGCAGTAGTGGCTTCGGGTTTGGACATGCCGCGTGTACGTGTATATGTGAAGAAGGCTAGATAGCAACGAAAACGTGCAAAAATAGCGTATCGGGATGGGGCGGGTCAATGCAGGACCGCGCTCCGCACAGGGGTTTAGGGGTAAAATTCTCGCCTTCTCAGCGCACGAGTGCCTGCCGCCGCCCGCCGGCGGCTTTGTTTTTGCGCGCACAACAGGATACGCAATGACAGACCTGGCCACTATGAGCACACTCACCCGGAGGCCCACGCAGCTCCCGGTGAGTTGGTACTTCGACCCTGCCATCGCACAGACCGAGCAGCGCACCTTGTTCGGCACGGGGCCCGGTTATCTCGGGCACGAGTTGATGGTGCCCAACGTCGGCGACTACTACGCGCTCGACTGGATGAGCAACAGCAAAGCCTTGGTGCGTTCGGGGTCCGGCGTGGAAGCGCTTTCCAACGTGTGCCGCCACCGCCAAGCGATCATCCTCAAGGGTCGAGGCAACGCGCGTAACGTGGTTTGCCCGGTTCACCGGTGGACCTACGATCTCCAGGGCAAGTTGCTGGGAGCGCCCGAGTTTCCCGACAATCCCTGCCTGGACCTGCCGCGCACAGCGCTCTCCGGCTGGAAGGGGTTGCTGTTCGCCGGCCCGCGGGACCCGACCAGGGACCTCGCCGGCTTCAGCTTGGCTGACGACTATGATTTCGGCGGCCGCGTGCTCGAGCGCGTGGACGTTACCGAGTACGACTTCAACTGGAAGGCCTTCATGGAGGTGTACCTGGAGTTGTATCACGTCGGTCCGTTCCATCCCGGTCTCGGGAAGTTCGTGGACCCCGCCGTGTACCGCTGGGAGTTCGGCGAGCGGTGGAGCATCCAGGAGATGGGTATCTATCAGAACCTGACCAGAGCGGGCTCTCCGGCCTATGGACGGTACATCGAGGCGCTGCTGCGCTTCACCAACGGCGAGATGCCAAAGTACGGCACGCTGTGGTCCTGCTACTACCCGAATGTCATGCTCGAGTGGTACCCGTTTTGCCTGGTCGTCAGCACCGTTCACCCGCGTGGAGCGGAGCAATGCGTAAACGTCGTAGAGTTCTATTATCCGGAGGAAGTAGCGCTCTTCGAGCGTGAGCTGGTGGAACTGCACCTGGCTGCATACCTGGAGAGCGCGCAAGAGGACGGCGAAATCTGCCAGCTGATGCACGATGGCCGGCGCGCACTGTATCGAGACGGGATCGACGCCCACGGGCCCTACCAGTCCCCGTCGGAGGACGGGCTGATCCACTTCCATGAGTACCTCCGGCGCCACATCGAGCCGGAGCTCGCGGCGGGGCGCTGACGCCGCATCAGCGGCCGCCTTGAGCGACGCGCACCCGCGCTGCAAGTCCTGGCCGCCGCCCAGCCACATAGATCATCTGGACCCAATATGGACTATCGCACGATCGTCTCCGCCGAGCAGCTGCAGCGAGACCTGGCCGATCCGGCGCTGGTGATTTTCGATTGCCGACACGAGTTGATGAACCCTGACGCCGGTGCCGGCGCGTACGCGCAGTCGCATCTGCCTGGCGCGCGCTTCGCGCACAGCGAAACCGACCTCGCCGGTCCCAAGACCGGCCGCAATGGCCGCCATCCGCTCCCCGACCCGCAGGCCTTCATGGGCTGGCTCGGCGGAAGCGGCGCAGACACCGCCAAGCAAATCATCGCGTACGACTTCGCCACGGGCTCTTCGGCCGCGCGTCTGTGGTGGCTGCTGCGCTGGGTAGGTCATGAGCGCGCGGCGGTCCTGGACGGAGGCTGGGAGGGTTGGGTCAAAGCTGGATTGCCGGTGACCCCTGACCCACCACGCATCGCCGCAACCACGTTTGCAGGCGAACCGCGACCGATATGGGTCGACGTCGGGTTCGTCAGCTCGCACCTGGGTGATCCGTCTGTGGTCGTGCTGGATGCCCGCACCCCGGAGCGTTTCCAAGGCCTGACCGAGCCGATCGACCCCGTCGCGGGTCACATCCCGGGGGCGCGTAATCGACTGTTCAAGGACAACCTCACGGCCGATGGTCGCTTCAGGCCTGCGCAGGAGCTCAGGCAAGCCTTTATGGGCGTTCTGGGTGCCGCCGGGCCGGAACACGTAGTGCACCAGTGCGGCTCGGGCGTAAGCGCCTGCAGCAACCTTCTGGCGATGGAAATCGCGGGGCTGAAAGGATCTCGGCTATACCCGGGCTCCTGGAGCGAGTGGGTCGCGGATCCTTCCCGGCCCGTCGCGAAGGGCTAGAAGCGGTCCGCCCAGCCATGGAGCGGCTGGCCGATGCGATATTCGCCTTGCACGTCGCCTACGTGCTGTTCGTTGTCGGCGGTCTAGCGCTGATCTTGCTGGGTGTCGGGCGCGGCTGGCGCTGGGTGCGCAACTTCTGGTTCCGCGTTCTGCATCTCGGGGCGATAGCTTTAGTCGCAGCAGAAGCGTTGATAGGCCTGGCTTGCCCGCTTACCGTGTTCGAAGACCGGCTGCGTTCGGCGGATTATGCGGCAAGTGGCTTCGTCGAACGCTGGGTACACTGGATCCTGTTCTGGGACTTTCCGGCATGGGTGTTCACGCTCGGGTATCTGATCTTCACGATCTTGGCAGCGCTGACCTGGCGGAGATGGCCTCCCCTGCCGCGCAGTAAGCTCGCCGGGGTCCGGCGGTAAGGCTTGGACGGAAACGAAAACGGGCAGGCTGCCCTGCCCGTCGGTCGATCCTGAACACACTTTGGACTCAGGAGGTGACGCTCACCTCCGGGGTTTCTTCCAGCGGGCCGAACTCGAGGTGAACCTTCCCATCCTTGTCGACATCGACGGTGATCTTTCCACCCGCGGCCAGCTTGCCGAACAGCAGCTCGTCGGCGAGCGCGCGGCGAATCGTGTCCTGGATCAGGCGCGCCATGGGACGAGCGCCCATGAGCGGGTCGAAGCCATGCTTGGCGAGGTAGTCCTTCAGCGCCTGGGTGAAGCTGACCTCCACCTTCTTCTCGTGCAGCTGGTCCTCGAGCTGCATGAGGAACTTGTCGACTACCCGCAAAATCACGTCGTGGCTCAACGCAGCGAAGGAGATGGTGGCGTCGAGCCGGTTGCGAAACTCGGGCGTGAACATGCGCTTGATGTCCTGCAACTCGTCGCCCGGCGTGTGCGACGGTGTGAAACCCATCGAAGATTTGGTGAGCGACTCTGCTCCCGCGTTGGTCGTCATGACCAGAACTACGTTGCGAAAATCGGCCTTGCGCCCGTTGTTGTCGGTCAACGTGCCATGGTCCATGACCTGCAGCAGGATGTTGAAGATGTCCGGGTGCGCCTTCTCGATCTCGTCCAGCAGCAGCACCGAGTACGGATGCTTGGTGATGGCTTCCGTCAGCAGTCCTCCCTGGTCGAACCCGACGTACCCCGGGGGCGCTCCGATCATGCGCGACACCGCGTGCCGCTCCATGTACTCGGACATGTCGAAGCGGATCAGTTCCACGCCCATGATATACGCCAACTGGCGTGCGACTTCGGTCTTGCCCACGCCGGTGGGGCCTGAGAACAAGAAACAGCCGATCGGCTTCTGCGGGTTGCCCAGGCCGCTGCGCGCCATCTTGATGGACGCCGATAGCGCGTCGATGGCCCGGTCCTGGCCAAACACCACGGACTTGAGATCGCGGTCCAGGTTCTTGAGCTTGCTACGATCGTTGGACGATACGTTGTGCGGCGGAATGCGCGCGATCTTGGCGATGATCTCCTCGATCTCGTGCTTGGTGATGACACGGCGCTGCCGAGACTTGGGCAGGATGCGCTGCGCTGCTCCGGCCTCGTCGATCACGTCTATGGCCTTGTCCGGCAGATGACGATCGTTGATATAGCGCGCCGACAGCTCGGCTGCGGAGGTCAGCGCGGAGGTCGTGTAACGAACACCGTGATGCGCCTCGAACCGGCTCTTCAGGCCGCGCAAGATCTCGACCGTCTCCTGCACGCTGGGCTCGACCACGTCGATCTTCTGAAAGCGCCGCGACAAAGCGTGGTCCTTCTCGAAGATTCCGCGGTACTCGGTGTAGGTGGTCGCCCCGATGCATTTGAGCTGGCCGGTCGACAGCGCCGGCTTGAGCAGGTTGGAGGCGTCCAACGTTCCGCCCGAGGCGGCGCCCGCACCGATCAGCGTGTGAATCTCGTCGATGAACAGGATGGCATTGGGGTTGTCCAGCAGCTGCTTGAGGACGGCCTTGAGCCGCTGCTCGAAGTCGCCGCGGTACTTGGTGCCGGCGAGCAGAGCGCCCATGTCCAGCGCATAGACCTGGCACCGCGCCAGGATCTCCGGAACGCTGCCCTCGATGATGCGGCGGGCCAAGCCCTCGGCAATCGCGGTCTTGCCCACGCCTGCTTCGCCCACCAGCAGCGGATTGTTCTTGCGCCGGCGGCACAGAGTCTGCACCACCCGCTCCAACTCGCGCTCGCGCCCGATCAGCGGGTCGATCTTGCCCGACAGCGCGAGCGCGTTCAGGTTCATGGTGTAGGTTTCGAGCGCACCCCCCTGGGCCTGCTCCTGGTCACCCTCGGCCTCGCTCTCCTGCTGCTTGGATGGCCCGGTCTGGGGCACCTTGCTGATGCCGTGCGAGATGTAGTTGACGACATCCAGGCGCGTGACGCCCTTCTGATGCAGAAAGTACACGGCGTGCGAATCCTTTTCACCGAAGATAGCCACCAGAACGTTGGCGCCGGTGACCTCCTTCTTGCCGGAGGACTGCACGTGCAGGATGGCGCGCTGGATCACGCGCTGGAAGCCGAGGGTAGGCTGGGTGTCGACCTCGTCGCCGGTAACGATCGGCGTGTGCTCATTGATGAACTCGGTGAGCAGCTTGCGCAGCTCCTCGATGTTCGCGGCACATGCGCGCAGGACCTCGGAGGCCGACGGATTGTCCAACAGCGCGAGCAGCAGATGCTCCACGGTGATGAACTCATGGCGCTTTTGTCGAGCGTCCATGAAGGCCATGTGCAGGCTGACTTCGAGCTCCTGCGCGATCATACGATTCCTTTTGACTTATCCACGCTGACTTCTATTCTCGACGCGCATAGAGCTCAAATTTCTTCCATGACGCACTGAAGCGGATGCTCGTGCTTGCGCGAAAACGAGATCACCTGCTCCACTTTGGTCGCGGCAATGTCCTTTGGATACACTCCGCAGACGCCCATCCCTTCCCTGTGCACTTTCAACATAATTTGCTTGGCCTGCTCATAGCTCATCGTGAAGATCGTCTGCAGCACCGAGACGACGAAATCCATCGGAGTGTAGTCGTCGTTGAGCAGCACCACTTGGTACATGGGCGGCGGCTTAACTTTGCTCTTCTGAGTTTCGAGAAGAGCGCCGTCGCGGTTTCCACTAGCCATGGACACTTTCGAAACGCCGTGCCGGACCGAAGGTTCCCGTACCGCTAATTTTGCGCATAACCGGGAAATTTACAAGTACACGGGCAAGCATTTTGCGTACCGATCGCCGACCACGCCTAATTCCTTGACTTCGGCATCACAATAG
>JACXTT010002262.1_pt1 | contig 30764 bp, 30 predicted proteins | sample 9270951 | NCBI WGS metagenome assembly JACXTT01 (sample SAMN15532306, study PRJNA645909) | rock metagenome | isolation source: weathered quartz diorite | place: Puerto Rico | collected 2017-06-21 | reverse complement strand
TGTTCGGCTTCATCGCGGAATCGGTGTTCGCTTTCATCCCGGAATCCTGTTCGGGATCATCCCGGAATGCCGTTCGGAATCATCCCGGAATCGCGTTCATCTTGCCCCGGATTCCCCATCCAAGCCGTCTCCCGCCTCTCCCTCACCTAAAAATAAACAGCAACCGGGCCCCATCCGAGGTTGCTCGTTTCCATCCACAAATGCCGAGATCCCTGGTGCCCCGGCTCAGAGTGTATGATGTGGCCGTAGTGCGACTTGATGTTGCCACTGAACTCGGGCGTTGTCGTGGCCGAGAATTCCCCCGGCGCGCGTGCCATTTGCCTATTCTGTTGGTTTATGGCATCACCAAGGGCGCTTTGGGTCAGCTCACGAAGAACTTGGAGGTCATGATGGCGGTGCGCCGCAAATGATGGCTTATCTGCAGTCCGGAGTATGCGCATGGCGTTCCCGGCGTGCTCAAGAACGCGCTCGACTGGTTAGTCAGCAGCGGAGAGTTTCTGAATAAGCCGGTGGCTCTCATCAACGCCTCAACGCACGCAACACATGCCTAAAGTAACGGTTGGTAGAGACATCACAAAGGCAACGCAGCGTCTGAGTGATCTCACACGGCAATTGCTGGCATATTCCGGAAAAGGCACCCTCGCCTTCGCGCCGGTAAGCATATCGGAGCTGGTTAGGGAGATCAGCGCATTGATTCAGGCCTCCATTCCCAAAAGCGTTCACGTGCGACTGCAACTCGATGATCAGGTTCCATTAGTTCATGCCGATCCCAGTCAATTGCAGCAAATTATTATAAACCTCATCATCAACGATGCTGGGGCTGTGCCAGATGGCGAACTCGGAACGGTAACCGTGAGTACGAGTGTGCAACAGGTCGATGAACAATACATAAGAACGGTTCTTTCGCCCGACATAGTTCAGCCAGGTCGATTTGTTTGTCTGGAAGTGCATGACAGCGGCAAAGTCATGGATGCCGGCACTGTAGCCAGGATTTTTGATCCATTCTTTACGACCAAAGCCCAGGCCGCGGTTTAGGATTAGCCGCTGTGCTCGGCATTGTGCGGAGCCACAACGGCGGGATCAAGGTTTATAGTTAACCGGGCAAAGGCACCACGTTCAAAGTTCTCCTTCCCGCGATGGCCAACGAGGCTACCCGACCGAGTTCCGTCCGCGAGGACCTCCGGGGGACGGGACTGGTTTTGGTCATTGATGACGAGGAACTTGTCCGCAAGGTCGCCAAAACTGCCCTGGAGCTGTACGCTACAATGTCCTGATTGCTGAAGACGGCGAGCAAGGCATTGAGCTTTACCAGCGCATTGCCGACGAGATTCGCGTGGTTGTGATTGATCCCCTGGTGAGGGCGCGCCTCTCGACTACAGAGAATGCTCCTACGACGTTGATTCTAGATGACGAGGGGAAACAGTCTGCTAGCGGCGAAGTCTCCGAGCGTGTAAATCGGGGCGAGCAAGCGATCGCGATTGATTTGCGCGTTGAGCAATTGGAGCAGCGCCTTCATGGGGCGACTTGAAGACCTGTTGGAGGGCCCTCCAGTTCACAGGCACCCTTTTCGACACATCTCCCCGATTACCATCTGCGGATCTTGATTTAATCCGACGGTTCGTGGTTCTCGGCGACGGCTGTAGAAAAACGCTCTTCAACCCTCAACCGTCGTTGAAGCCGGCTAGCGTTGAGAGAAACTCTTTTCCAGCAGGAAGTATCACCCAGAACTCCTCGGGGTACGAACAATACCGAATGTATCCCAGGGATTCGAGACTGCAAAGCTGCTGATAAGACTGTGCTGACGATGATTCGCAATAATACGTGTCAGCTCGCTCAACCTCGGCGAGTAACCGAATGAGCTCATCGGCCAATTCAGGCGACTGCGTGCCCTGGGGACTTGAGCCCATGATGTCTTCCCGCGCGGCCCGAGTGTTGTTCTCAAGCCGACCTTACCGAATATTATAGGCCGAGGACGCGCTGTCAAGCTCGGGCGCGCCTCGCGAGCGCCTGAGACTGCGATGGGCGGCCCCTTCTGGTTCATTTATTTTTACTTAGCGGATGCGCGCGGAGGCGCCGCGATTCAGCGTGAAGGAACTCAGCAAATCGTTCCATGGCGAGTGGGAAACGCTCGCCGCTCGCTGCAAATCCCACGCGAAAATGCGACGGCTGGCCGAAACAGTCGCCGGGCACGATCAGCACACCCGTTTTTGCAAGCCCCCGGCAGAAGTCGCGCGCGTCGGCACCGTCTGTTAGCCACGGAAACGCGGTCATCCCTCCGCGAGGTCTCAGCCAGTGCAATAAATCGCCGTGCTGCGCGACAAGCCTATCGAGGAGCGCCAGGTTCTGAAGGGCGACATGGCGAGCGCGCGCGTAAATTTTCTTGCTGTGTGCCGCCACCGGCGTTATAAATGCCCAACCCACACCCCTCCCCTCAGCCGCACCACCCATCCGCCAGGATGCCTACGCAGTCTATTCGGACATGTACCGCAATGCCAGGTGGCTTGAGCCGGATGAAACCCCGGAACCGCGAGGATCAGAGCCTGATTGATAATTTTCTCGAAGTGAACCAGAAGCAGCACCAGTGGGAGGCCCGGTTTGATTTTGAAAGACCCTATAAACTGCTGGACACAGCAGCGGAAAGGGTGGTTCAAAACTGCATCATGGCATTTCACCGGCCCGACGGACCAAAATGCCCTACACCGTTCGCGAAGATCCGGTTCATTCGCTACCTGTCAGTCCCCGGCTTCAATCGTAGTCGCGGCTCAAGGAAGAGCACGGCTTCGGTGGCGGTTACACGATCGTAAAGGACTACGTACGGGAGGCGCGCTTGCGGCACAAGGAAGTGTTTGTGCCGCTGGCGCATCCGCCAGGAGACGCCCAGGTGGATTTCGGCGAGGCGCTGGTGGCGATCGGCGGCGTCGAGCAGAAGGCGCATTTTCTGTGCATGGATCTGCCGCAATCGGACGACTGCTTCGTGATAGCGTTTCCGGCCGAGAACACCGAGGCGTTCTTGGAGGGTCACAATCAAGCATTCGCCTATTTCGGCGGCGTGCCACGGACCATCCTGTACGACAACACCAAGATTGCGTAATCTTCATCCAGTCTCAGGAGCGTGCATGCGGTCAATTCAACTGCTCATGTTGGCGCTTGTGGCGACGGCGGCGCGGGCGGACCTCGTAACCAACTTCGACGGCAGCATCGTGGGGGCACTATCGGACCGTTAATGGCAGAGCCGTCAACTGGGAAGCCACTGGCGTATTCGGTTCAGAGTTTGTTGTTGGGGCTACGCCCTTCGCCTCATGCGAGCCTGCCCCAGCTTTGGCGTGGATTGCTTCGACTTGGCGGGAGGCTTTTTTTGTGCTGGTGGCTTCTTTGCCAGGCGCTCTTGACCTTGCCCCAGAACTTGACCTTCGCGTTCCGCCGGCTCTTCCCCGCGTGCAATTGCCTGAAGGTGCTTTTTGAATTCGCGAGCGTTCATTCCTAACTCTCATTTTCGCATGTTGGCTCCAGGCTGATATCCTCGGAGTCATGGCAAGCGATCATTCGAGCGACCTAAATCGGGCGACTATCGGCGTCGGCCAATTCCTCATGGGCTTCACCATGGCCTGTGTCGGGGGATACCTGGTGTCCAATCAAGTAATCGTGGCCGGCTCCTACTGGAGCTTCTATGGGACATGCACATTTATTTCCAGCCGACGAGCCTGTTCAACACGATTGTGATGCTGGTTCTGCTCGTCGGGGGTCTCGGGTTGCTCGCGCGTGGCGCGGACCACATAAGTGTGGACCCCCGGAAACCCTCGTCATCACTGTGATTGACCGGGTTGCTGGCTGGGTGGGGTAGGAGGAAGAGGAGCAGGAGCGGCCGCCGTTCGATAGTCCAGGACCGCGGCATTGAGGATCAGGGCGCGCAAATCCTCTGGATGGCCCTTTAGAAAGGAACCCAACTTCTGACCCGCTTCCGCGGCTCTGCCCTGCTCGAGGGCCGCGGCGGCCTGGTCAAGTGCGGTCTGCGGGGCGGCTTGCTGGCATAGAGCACGCTGACCCACAGCGGCGCAAGTAACACCTTACACGGAGAACTCAAGCAGGACACAACCATGCTCCATTTATGCTCCTTGACCGGGGACCTGAGCTATTTCATTGGCCGGGGTTTCCAAGCTACCGACCACTTTTTGGGAAGGGCTTGATATGTAAGTTATTGAAAATAAAATGGTCGGGGCGAGTGGATTCGAACCACCGACCTCCTGGTCCCGAACCTTGGGAAGGCCGATTTTGCAGGCTTTTGTACGTTTATGCAAATGACCCATACCGTGGGGTTTTCTTCACTTTCTCAATGACTTCCAGAGCCCTCGCCTTGCACTGGCTTGCAGCCGTTTGTCGCCTCTCGTTGCACGAAAAGGGGAAGAAAAGGGCAATGTCTCTGTTTTTAGTCCCGCTCGATATGGAATTCTGGGCTGCACTCGTCGGTGCCATTCTTGGGCTTCTCATTTCGGTGGTACAGACCAGATTCAAACGCAAGTCGGCCTGAGATGATACTCATTCAGTGCGATGATGTGATCCAGCATCTCGCGGCGGTAGACTGCCCACCCAGCACTACGGTATTCCCATTGCCACGGGCTCTCGATGCTCGTTCGAATGGGCTCAATCCCGCTGGCCTGTGGGAAGCCAACACATCGCCACCGAACTTGGTGTCATTGTCGAAACGGTGAAGAAAGTCGAACGATTGTTTAGGTGTACTACTTCTGGGCGCTGCGGCGTGAGCTGGTGAACTTTGGCCGGTGCCGCGGCGAGGTTGTCGCGCGTAAGGCCTCTTCTCGAGCAACAATCCGTCAGCAGCGTCAATTCTCGACGTGTTCGCGTCTCATGGTTTGACGTCTCCCCACCCGCTTATGCACGCGGGGGTTGACCATCTTGCCCGGCCTTGTTCGAGGGAGAGCGATGCTCTCTTGGCCCTGTCATTCAGAACTTGAAATTTCCCGATCGCATCCTGCCCTTTTTCCGTCTGCCCCAGCCGCCGATAGGCGCCGGCCATTAAGTAATAGACATCAGGCTGTTCAGAATTGAGGAGGGCCGCGTGTTCAAATTGCCTGAGGGCCTCATCGGGCCGGCCGAGACGCATATAGGACTTGCCCTGACCGAGAAATGGATCGAGACAGTTCGGATTCCGCGCGGTGGCCGATTGGAAGTACAGGAGAGCGCCGGAAGCATCCCCCTCGTTCAAAGCGATGTCGCCCAGATAATAGAGAGCGGGCGTAAAATCCGGGCTGATTTCAAGTTCTTTCTTGAACTCCTCAACCGCCTTCGGATACTGAGCGCTCTGCCAATACATGAAACCGAGATCAAAATGCAGGCGGGACATCAAGGGCGCTTGCTCAATGGCCTTTTGGAATTCGGCGATCGCAGCCGGCCAATTTTCTTGAATGTCATAGGATTCGCCGAGAAGGACGTGAACGAATACCGAATCCGGACGAGCGCGCTGCAATGCCGCAAATGTCCGGCCGGCGTTTTCCTGATCGCGCTCCGCCTGGTAAACCTTGACGAGCGCGAACAGCGTGTTCGCATCCTCAGGCATGGCCGCGCGGACTTGTTCGAGTTCCGGCTGTGCCTCGGCAGGGCGATCCAGCATCAGCAGCGCGTAACCGAGTTGATAGCGTGTTCTGAGGTCTCGGGCGCTCAACTCTTTCGAGCGGCTCAGAGGTTCCAAAGCCGCGGCCTAATCGCCCGCGAGAAAGGGGCTCGTACCGAGATTGCGCAATACATCGGGATTATCCGGGTTGAGAGTTCGAGCCGCATTCAACTCGCGGATGGAGTCGGCATAGCGGCGCTGTTGCAAGTACAATGCGCCCAGATTGTTGTGAACCACAAAAGACTTCGGATTCATTTTCTCGGCGGCCAGCAAAAGTTTTTCGGCGCCGCGCAAGTCTTGCCGCTGCAGCCTCTCTTCCGCTGACGATAAACATTTCTCGAACTCAGTTTGAGCGCTTGCCAGGCAAACCATACCGGGTATTGTGAAGAGCATCATGAAAAAATTCGCCGGCAGGCGACGTCGGAGCCCTATCATGCAGATCAATTCTATCTTGCCGGCGCCACAAGCCACACGGACGCCGCACGCATTCTCCTTTTGCGTTAGTCTAGACACAATCGATGGCCCTTACAAGTAAACCAATATGCTGCGCCCCTACGGGGGATCGATGCGGAGAAGGAGTGCTGTGGCACGCTGACGAGCAGGCCGTTTACTGGACCGACATCAACCCGTTTCTCATTCACCGGTTCGACCCGGCGCACGGATCTGTGAAATCGTGGCTGTTTGATGAGCCCGTAACCGCAGTCCTGCTGACCGACCGTGACAACACGCTTGCGGTATGCCTCGGCTCGGGGATCATTTTATGGGAGCCGTCGTCGGATTCGCGGCGCGATCACGGCTTCCGGCTTCCGAACTGGCCGTCGGTTCGCTTGAATGACGCTGGCGTTGATCCTCGCGGATCGCTCTGGGTGGGGTCCATGCGCAACAATGTGAATGCGGATGGGTCGGAGAGCGAGGCCGGAGGCACCGATGGCGTCTTGTACCGCATTGATCCAGATGGCACGGTGAACTGCTGCCAGGATCAGATCGGCATCTCCAACACTCTAGTCTGGAGCTTGGACAAGAAGAGGTTCCACTTCGGCGACACGCTGGCCAACGCGATCTGGGCGTACGACTACAATGAGCGCACTGGAGCCATCGGCAAACCAAATCCGTTCTTCTCCGGGTTTTCGCGGGGCTTGCCCGACGGCTCAACTATCGATGAGCAAGGCTATGTTTGGAATTGCCGGTGGGACGGCGGGTGTATTGTACGAGTCGCGCCGAGCGGGGAGGTCGATTGCGTCATCGAAATGCCGACGAGCAATATCACCAACTGTACTTTCGGCGGCGAGCGTCTCAACATCTTGTACATTACGACTGCGGCGTCCGGGGGCGATGCCGGAGACCGTTTGGCTGGCAGCCTGTTCTCGGTAGAAGCCAATGCTCGCGGGGTGCCCGAGAACCGCTTCCGAATCGCCGGCTGAAGCGGATTTCCAGTGCCCTTCAGTTGACACCATCCGGTGGTCCGGTGCTAGGCTACATCGATGCTTATTCGGAACGCATAGTCCGAAACAACCGGAAGCCAGGATCGACATAAGGTGAATTCATGAAAATTGTAAATCTCAAAACAACGCCTGTGACCGTTCCAATGGAAGCACCTCTTCGATGGAGCCTTGGCGTTGAGCGGGGCACCACACGCACCATTCTAGAAGTGGAGACGGACGAGGGCCTCATCGGGCTGGGAGAAACCTACGGTGGCGGTGCTACGGCGGGCGCGCTGTTATCGGTGAAGGAGATGGTGGTCGGGACGGATCCGTTCGAATTCGAGAAAACGCTGAGAAGGCTCCAGGTATTCTGTATCTCCTACGAGACGTTCATCGCGCCGCACGTGACAGCCGCGCTCGACATGGCGTGCCTAGACATTGTGGGTAAGGCGTTGCACCGGCCCGTCTACAGCCTGCTCGGTGGAAAGCACCGGGATCGAGTTCCGTTCTCCGCATACCTCTTCTACCGTTATCCTTCATCGGATGGCAAGGGTGGCGAAGACTCACCCGAGAAGCTCGTCGATTACAGCCGAATGGTGGTTGAGCAGAACGGATTCGAGGCGCTGAAGTTCAAGGGAGGCGTGCTGCCGCCGAGGGAGGAGCTTCGAACGCTCAAACTTCTGCGTGAGGCGTTTCCTAGTTGCGACATCCGGTTTGATCCGAATGCCGCCTGGTCGGTTTCCACTTCCATCAACACTCTGCGCCGGATGATGGAGTACGACCTCGAGTACGCCGAGGATCCGACATGGGGAATCGAAGGGATGCGACTGGTTCGCAGGGACGTGCCTGTCCCGCTTGCTACCAACATGTGCGTGATCAACTTCGACCAGATTCCGCTCGCTGTTCGTACGCGGTGCATCGATATTATTCTTTCCGACGTTCACTACTGGGGCGGGCTTGCCAGCAACAAGCGCCTGGCTGGTGTCTGCGAGACCTTCCAACTCGGGCTGGGGATGCACAGCGATCGCGAGCTTGGCGTCTCCACCGCGGCCCAGATCCATCTGGCCGCGGCGATGCCGAATATTACCTACGCGTGCGACTCGCACTATCACCATCAGGTAGACGACATCATTACCAAACCCTTCGAGTACCAGAAGGGATGCTTTGAAGTGCCCGCTGGCCCCGGCCTGGGCGTGGAGATCGATCGCGAGAAGCTGGCGAAGTATGCCCGCATGTACCAGGAACAAGGCGAGGCCGGCGAATTTCTCGACCCGTATCGCCCAGAATGGGTTCCCAAGCTGCCGCTTTGGTAACGGAAACCGACGGCGCCCCTTCATCGAGGACCGTGTGAATCGCAAGGCTCTCAATTTCAAAGGTCAGGTGGCACGGGCGGGGGGCCTACTCGCTCTCAAACGGCGTCATCAGTCTGGTGACGCTGACCGGGGGCGGCCACATCGCCGAGTTGAGCCTCGCCCGCGGCGGGCCGAAGATCAGCCCTCTGTGGGTTGCCCCGTGGGAGACGATTGAGCCGTACACCTACCGATCCAGCCGGCACGTCTCCCGCTACGGGAGCATCACGCAGGGGAAACTGCTCTCGGGTCTGGCGGGCCACAGCATCTGCCTGGATTATTTCGGATCACCTTCCGCGGAAGAGGCTCAACAAGGTCTGTCGCAACACGGAGAAGCGCCGAGTGCGCCATGGATTCCGCGCCGGCCTCGCGTCACAAAATCTGAAGCCAGTCTCACGATTTTCGCCAGGCTTCCCGCGGCGCGACTCCGGAACCCGTTGCGTATTTTCGGGAAACCGTGACCAACCTGGCGAAAGCGGATCACTTCTTCCACTGGACGCAGCACGTAACGCTCGGTCCCCCGTTCCTGGCGAAGAACGAAGTAACGATCTCTCTGTCAGGCTCCAAAGGCATGACCTTTCCGCACGGCTACGACGAAGGCAAGGCTCTCCTGCGATCCGGAGAAGCGTTCACGTGGCCCGGCGCCCCGAAAGAGCCGGTGGGAACCGTCGACCTGTCACAGCCGCTCTCACAGGAAGGTCTGGGCTACGTGGTCGGAGTCCTTCTCGACCCGCGCCAGGATTGGGGTTTTGTTGCGGCGGTGAATCGGCGTTTGCATCTGTTGATCGCATACTGCTTTCGCCGCGCCGATTTTCCCTGGGTTGCCCTCTGGGAAGAGAACAAGGCCATCGAGGCCGTACCGTGGACGGGCCGGACCATGGCTCTGGGCCTCGAATTCGGAACCACGCCGCTTCCGGTGCCAAGGCGGGAGAGCTTCACCGCCGGAGGGCCTGTGTTCGGCGTACCCACCGTGGCCTGGGTCCCAGCGCGGGGACAGAAGACGGTTCGCTATGCGGCGTTGCTGAAGTTGCCCGAAGGATTTACCGGCGTCAGCAGAATTACATTTGACGGGAAGGCGGTCGTGATAGCCGGCCGGACGGAGGACAAACCAATCCGAATCGGAGCCTCGCGGTTCGCGGAGATCTTCCGGACTTAGACATCGCTACGGTTCCGGTGGCGGCTTGAGGCGGTTGTCCAGCTCAAAAGCCTTTCTGAATTCTGCGAACGCGTGCGAATCGTCATGTTGCTGGTTGAGAATCAGCGCGAGCTGAAAATGTGCTTTTGCCGACCCGGGATCGAGCCTTAGCGCGAATTCGAGCTTGCGCAAGGCGCCCTCTGTGTCGTGTGCCCGCAGGAGGCGCCTGGCCGTTGCGGTTGCGAGTTGGGCGGCCTGCTGCAGTTTGGCTTTGTTCTTGAGTTCCTCAGCCTGATGGAAGGCCACAGCCGCGGCTTCCACGTCGCCGCGCTGCTTCTGGAGAATCGCAAGCTCCTGGTAGGCAGCCGCGTTTGGACCGGCTTGCAGGACTTTCTGAATCGTCGAAAGCGCTAAATCGAGGTCCCCTTTTTGCCGCAGCACTTCCGCGAGGGGGAAATAGGCCAGCAAAAATTCCGGGTGGGTGCGGCACAGAGACTGCAACTGGCTGGCGGCTTCATCCAGCATGCCTTGCTCCCAGTAGATCTCGCCTAGCTCGAATTCGGCTGCTGGGAGGTCGGGCTTGCGTTCCAGGCTTTTTCTCAAAGAGGCGCGCGCTCCTTCATAGTTCTCTTGGTGCTTTTGGGCAACGGCGAGATCATAGAGAAGCTCGGGGCTGTCCGGATCCGATTTCAAAAGCGCCGTGTATTCGCGAAGGGCATCGTCCCAGCGGCCGTCCTGCAGATAGCACAGTGCAAGATTGCTCCGGGACGGCAGATCCGCAGGATCCGCCGCCACTACGTGCTCCAGTTCCGGAATCGCATTGTCGGTGTCGCCCAAATTCATCCACACGGCAGCCAGATCGACTCTGGCATCCAGTTCATTGGGCTGCAGTTGAATCGCCGCGGTAAATTCAGCGATTGCATTCGCCAGATATCCCTCGTGAAAAAATGCGACTCCCAACGCCGTGCGGAGCCTCTCGTCCGAAGGGCGGTCCTGAACGGCGCCGCGTAGTTCCCGGATCGCCAGCTCGTATTGCCCCGCCTGTTCGGCCGATACAGCCCGCTCATAGTGCGACTGGGCTTTGTCGTCCTGTGGCGCAACAGAGTTCGCAGATGCGGTTTGGGCGAAGGCACAGGGACAATCAATCGCGGCGAGCAGCAGCATCATGAATACCGCGAGCGCCTTTTTCAACTGCGGACGCATTTAATGACCGCCATCCGGCATGGGGTGGGCATTCGCGTCCACCGATACACCTCGAACGTGAACTTCGCACATTTCGTCAGTGGTCAGAAAACCCCAGGTCACTCTCCGCGGCGGCGAGTTCGGATTGCGCGGATTATTTTCCGAATTGTCATACTGGACCTCCATATCAATGCGGGTTCCTGCCGGTAGCCGCACGGGAGTAGCGAACCAATAGTTTTCCTGCCAATCGAAATTCCAGTGTCGGATGAGCAACAAACGCTTCACCTCGCCGGTGGGCAGGGTTGCGTTTACGTTAAAGCCAGTGGCCAGGTAATGGGCATGGGCGAAGATACTGAAGGCGTCCATATCCAGGGGCACGTAGGAAAAGCCTGTTACCTTATGATTCCGCACGCCCGCGGGTATGTCGACGTCATAACTGGTTACGGACAAGTCCATGGGCGTGCGCGCCGGTGGTTTTTCGGCGAAGTAGAGCCCGATGGCTGCCTGCGCTTTCCGGGGTTGTTTCCCAGAGCGCAGGTGGAGCTGGACTACGAGATCCGAATTGCGCTTGAGCACCGTAGCGATGCCTTCCGGATCAGCGTGTGCTACCGTTCCAGCGGTCCACATTGTGAGCATGCCCGGCATCGCAAAGCCAAAACCACCGCCGCAGGGGTAGCCTTCGCCTGGCCTTCTCTCGAGCCGGCGACCCGCCCCACGCGAATCCTGAACAACAATCGCGTGATGCACAGCTCCGGACCCCCCCGGCCGGAATTCGACAGCTCTAACGTATCGGTCGGCGGCCAGCCCGCCTGGTAATACGAAACAGCGATAAGTCTCCGGACTGTTCGCGGGAACTTCGACGGCTCGCGGCATGGCCAAAACCAATTCTGGCCGGCCTAACTGCCATCCGCCGGTGAACTGCGGGACGGGCGGCAGATCCTGGGGCCGGCCTTCGGGAGCACCAGCAGCCACCCATTCCTGGATGAGCTGGATCTGCGCGTCAGTAAGCCGCCGGTCGTTTGAGAAGTTTCCGTAGCCCGGCTCGGGCTGCCAGGGTGGCATGTAGCGCTTCTGGGTCACCATCGCTATCTGCTTGGCGTGCCCCCTGGCGTCCTGGTAAGTCAGCAGCGGAAAGGGGGCGACTTCGCCCGGATGGTGGCAGACAGCGCAATGCTGAAAGAGAATTGGAGCGATCGTGCGACTAAAGGTTGGCGAAACTCGCGCGGCATCCCGTGCGGCCGCAACCTGAGCGCCGGATACGCAATCCAGAGCAAGCCCTACGATAAGGGCGGCGAAGAGGCGGTTCCGTGCGCTTACGATGCGAGCTTTCCCGAGCATTGAAAGCGTATTATATCGGGACGGCGCGTACCGATTACCCTCTATGCCGTTTTCTTGACAAATTCGCGCATTGACTCTAGACTTTTTTGAAAGTGAAACGAGCGTTCCGCATTCCGGAAAGAGACCGCCACGATCGCAACTTTCTGAAGGTTGTGGCTAAGACGTTCCGCGCAATCGAGGTCATTGCTCAGCATCCGGACGGGATTCAGTTGAGCGAGCTCTGCCGCGAGTGCGATGGCCAGCCGAAAGCCACGATCTTTCGCATCCTCCATACGTTGAAGGAATTGGGTTATGTTCAGCAGGATGCGAAGTCGGCGTACCGGTTGACTGGCGAAGTGGCGTGGCTGGGCCGAAGCGAGTCGCGGGAGACTTTGAAACGCGCTGTCCGCCCATATCTGGAGAGGTTGCGGGCGCAGTTTGAACAAACCGTTGCGCTTGCCGTCCTCGACCGCGAACAAATCTTATACATCGAGATATTGGAGGGATTACGCTCCATCCGAATGAACGCCACGGTCAATACCTACGCGCCGCTGCACTGCACGTCTTTAGGAAAGGCGATTCTTTCCCGGCTTCCTCCCGAAGAGCTGAGGCGAATATTCAATCGCAGGCCCCTTGCGAAGCTGACGCCGAAGTCAATCACCTCGATCGCGCAGCTGGAGCGGCACCTGGCTGAAGCGCGGGCGCAGGGTTGCGCCGTCGATGACGAAGAAACCGAGGAGGGTGCTCGCTGCGTGGGGGCGGCCATTTGCGGCGACGATGGCGCGCCGGTCGCGGCGATTAGTGTGTCGGGCCCTCTCAGTTTCCTGCCGTTTGAACGCATTCCGGAAATCGCCCGGGAGGTAAAGAAAGCTTGCCGGGCAGTTTCAGAATTGTTAGGAGCCCAAGACGTGGCCACTCCAACGGCGGGCGTGCCAGCACAGCGGCGATGACCACAACCAGGGCGGTGCCATGACAGATCAAGCCATGCTTAGAGACAAAGTTGCAATTGTGACCGGTGCAGGATCGGGAATCGGAAAAGCGACGGCGGAATACTTCGCCCAGGAAGGCGCAAAGGTCGTGGCAGTCGACTGGAATGCGGCATCCGGTCAGGAGACTGCGGCGACGATCGTGAACGCTGGCTGTCAGGCTGTTTTCTGCCATGCCGACGTTTCGATTGCCGCCCAGGTTGCCGCGGCAGTCGGGACGGCCGTAGAGCACTTTGGCCGCCTGGATATTCTGGTGAACAACGCCGCGATTCAAATCTTATCCAAGCTGGTCGAGACCAGTGAGGCCGATTGGGACCGTACGCACAGCGTCAATTTAAAGGGTGTTTTTCTTGGATGCAAGTACGCCATTCCCGCCATGAAGAAAGGAGGCGGCGGAGCGATCGTCAATATCGCCTCAGTGCTGGGTATTGTGGCCGATCCGGATCTGGCCGCGTACTGCGCCGCGAAGGGCGGCGTGATCTCCCTTACGAGAGTCGCGGCCCTGACATACGGAGCGGATGGCATTCGCGTGAATTGCATTTGCCCCGGCGATGTGGAAACACCGCTGGTCGAGGAGTACTTCAATAAGGATCCCGATCCCGCCAGGTTGCGCAGCGAAATCTATTCGAAATACGCGTTGCGCCGCATTGCCTCGCCGAACGAGGTTGCCAAGGTCGCGGCCTTCCTTGCCTCCAGCCAGTCTTCGTTCATGACCGGCAGCGCGGTTGTTATGGACGGCGGTCTGACGATCAAATGCTATTGATTGCGATGATGCGGACGACGAAATGGCTGGGTGCAGCGGCTGTCGTCATGGTCGCGGTGGCCTGCTTTCGTGCCCAAGGCGCGGAGAAAACACTTTGGAATATCGGCAAGGTCGACAATTCCACTCTCGAGTTCAACGGCAAGTGGGATTTCGCTTCGGGCGGCGATCCGGACTACGTGATCGGCAGGAGCGATACTCGGAAAGACTGGAGCGGTTTCCATCCAGGCTCCCGCGACCAAGCGCACGGCAGCCGTCCCCACCCCTTCACCGTATCATTCGACTTGAGGGACCAGCCCGCGGGTGTTTTCTATCTAACTTTAGATTTGCTTTTTAAGTCTGCCGGCATACCGCAGTATGTGATCGAGTTGCATGGGCACAGAGGCCGATTCTTTCCAAGTCCGAGGCTCAGCGGGGAGATCGGCGACCCTGAAACGGCGTGGAACATTGTGTTCTCCAATCATCACCTGACCCTTGCGCTGCCTGCGTCATTCTTTCGGGCAGGCTCGAATCGGATGGTCCTGACCTGTGTGGACGACAACAGCCAGCCGATTCTCGGCCCAGTAACTGCGGTGAGCGGGGAATCCGGCGTTTACTATGACGCGCTCCAGTTGTCCAATGATCCGCAAGGTAAGACCTCCACTACTCTGGATGTTGGCGCCACGCCGACCATTTTCTATCGGCACGGCGAGAACGGCCTTCGCGAGATCGTGGTGCTGAAAGCGTCCGGTATGCAGGCCCTACGAAGTGGAACCGCGACGCTCAGCGTTGCCGGGAATCCGTATTCCTGCAGCCTCGATTCAGAGTACGACTTCGGCGAATCGGCGTGTTCCGTGGATGTGTCCGAGTTCGAGGGTGCAGCTCCCGCTCAACTGACGATGCGCTTGGGGGGCAGCGTGTTCTCCAAAAATGTACAGCTGACAGCCGCCCGCAAGTGGAAGCTGTTTCTGGCTCCGCAAATGCACCTCGATATGGGGTACACGGATTACCGGCCCAATTCCTATGAGGTGCATGCCCGGAATATCGACGAAATCGTTTCCACGCTGGAGAAGAAGAAAGACTACAAGTTCAACCCCGACGGCGCGTTCATCTTTTCCGACTACTGGCAAAACCGAAAAAAGGAGCAGCGAGAACGGGTTCTTGCGCTAATGCGGGAAAACCGCCTGACGCTTCCGGCTCAGCTTTTCACTATCAATACCGGGCTGGCATCAGAAGAGGAACTCTTCCGGCTCTTTTACGCGAGTGCGGAATTTGCGCGATCCAATCGGATTCCGATCACTTACGCCAATCAAACGGATGTTCCGGCCCACGTATGGCCGCTGCCCTCCTACCTGCAGGCGATAGGAATCCGGTATCTGGCCATATCGAGCAACCCATTTCGCGGTGCGATCATCCCCAATGGGCGCTTGAATGCGTTATCCCCATTCTGGTGGGAAGGTCCGGACGGGGCGCGCGTCTTGACCTGGTTTTCGCGGCAGTACCAGCAGTTTGAAGGGCTATTCACGAAGGGCAACAGCGTGGCTGCGGGCCTTAATTCGCTGCCCATTTTTCTTCAGACCTATTCCACTCCGGAGTACGCTCCGGACGCAGTTCTGATCTACGGCACGCAATCCGACAACCGCCCGTTTCTGGCCAGCGAATTGGACTTCCCGGAGAAGTGGAATCGAGAATTCGCCTTCCCCAACATCAAGATCGCGACATTAGACGACTTCCTCGGATACATGGACCGTACCTTTGGAGCCTCGTTGAAAACCTTGCGGGGGGACGGAGGCGCCTGGTGGGAGGAGATGGCGGCCTCAGACGCCCATTTTGCCGCCCAAGCGCGCCGGACCAAGGGGAGAGTCCTGGCGGCCGAGAAAATCGCGTCTCTTGCCGGCGTTGTCAATCCGGACGTCCTGTTTCCCCTTTCATTGGACGACCGGATCTGGCGGAACCTCCTTTTCTATACTGAGCACACCTGGGGAGCAGCAGGCACATGGCGGCGCCCGCAGAGCGATCAGGCTGTCAACCTGCGTCACGATAAGGAAGCGTTTACGGAAGTTGCGGCTCGAGATGTGGACGATATGCTCCACCGTGCGCTGAGCCAGATCGGTGACAAACTGAATCTGCGCGGGCCATCGGTAGTGGTCTTCAATACTCTCTCCTGGCCCAGATCGGCCGAAGTTGAGGTGGAAATCGACCGCGGAGACGGGCTGGTCGATTTGGCAACAGGAAAACCCGTTGAACTCGAGATGGTGCGCCAAGTCGGGGATGAGCAGTACGCACGGGTCCGCTTCCGCGCATCGAATGTCCCGGCGCTCGGCTACCGGTGCTACTCGATCGTGCCCACTGCTTCTGTTACTCGGGATCGGGATCTCGAAAGTCCCAATACGATCGAAAACCCGTACTACCGGGTCGTGGTTGATCCCGCACGCGGTGCTATTGCGAGTATTTACGACAAATCACTCGGCAGGGAACTGGTAGATGTCAACAGCTCTTATGCCCTCGATCAATATGTTTATGCCGGTTACGGCCACGAGGGACATGGCCTTATCAACCAACGGGAACAGTTGAATAGTTCGTTGCTGCAAATCAGCCCGGCATTGCCTCACGCGAATCTGGCTGTTTCGACGGCAGGCCAAGGGAAGGTGACCTCCGTCCTAAAAACGCCGTGGGGCGGCAGACTCACGATGATGAGTTCAGCGGTTCATACCCCCGTAATCCGCACGGAAATTCGGCTGTTCGACCACGAGAAAAAAATTCAGATCTGGAACAGGGTTCGGAAAGACGCCGTCGAGGCACCCGAGGGCGCGTACTTTGCATTTCCATTCGCGGCCAATCCGGCCAAGATTAGCTACGAATCACAAAACACGTGGATCGATCCGGAGAAAGACCAGCTTCCAGGAGCGAATAAGGAGTGGTTTGCCGCCCAACATTGGGTTTCAGTCACGGCTCCGAATGTATCCATTGCTTTAACTCTGGACGAGGCGCCGCTTTTCACCTTGGGCGATATCAATCGTGGCCTCTGGCCGAAGACGTTATCAATCTGGAACGGGACACTGTTCTCTTACATCATGAACAACTATGATGGCGACGATGAACGGCCGTTCCAGGGCGGAGAGTTCGACTTTCACTACAGCATTACCTCCGACTCGACATTTCAGCCGGACCGGCTGGCCCGGTTCGCCCGAGAGGAAACGAGCCCGCTGGAAGTTGACCAGCTGACGGAGGCGGACAAACTCGTGTGGCGCGATGAGCCGCTGCCCGCGGCGTCGGGCAGCTTCGTGGATATTGATAATCCTCAAGTCATTCTCAATACGTGGAAAGGGGCGGAAGACGGCCGCGGCACTATCCTGCGCTTCTATAACACGGGCGCATCTGCGATCGAGGCCCATGTTAAATTTCCGCAACTGCAATTCCACGAGATTTACTGGACTAACGGGACCGAGAGCGACGACAAACCCGTCGGCGCCACTGGAGAGCAGCTGTTGTTGTCGCTCAAGCCCCATGAGATACGGACGGTCCGGGTGATGGGCTTAACCCTCCGGCGGGAGAGATGATAGTGCGAGTGCGAACGGGCGTGGTACAGAACTGAGCTTGCTTGTGGGTTGTGGGAATAGGTGGAAAGCCAATTTGGTGAGCACAGCCTTCGTGCTGGGGTCGGTGTGCGCAGCTATAGCTCACGCGGCCGAACTGCAAGACAGACTCGTGGAGATCCGCCGTCTGGCCGATTCTGGCGATTGGAAGCGTGCGGATGAGGCGGCTAGCGCCTTAGTCACTCAGAACAATTCCTCATATGAAGCTTATGAGATGCTGGGTCGCGTAAAGGACGCGGAACGGCGCTATGCAGAGGCAGATGCGGCGTATCGCCGGGCGTTCCAACTTGCCCCTCATGCCGCCAGTCCTCATGGCAGCCTCGGTGTGAGCTATGTCCAGCGCGGCAAGACTGCGCTTGCTTTGGAGCAGTTTCAGCAGGCCCTGGCGATTGACCCAGGGAATCTGGCTGCTTTGTCGAATGCCGGAAGCATCGAGCTTTCGGCGAACCATTTTGCTGAAGCAGAAAAATACTATCAACGTGCAGGGGAACTCGCGCCGGACGACGCCGCCATCCTGCTCGGCCTCACAGCGGCGGCATTTGGGGCGGGTCACGGGCAACTCGCCCGCAAGACCGCATCCATTCTGACGCGTACCAACAGCCCCTCTGTGCATTTCTCACTAGGTCTGCTATTTGCGAAGAATTCTCTTTATGCGGAAGCTGCCGATCAGTTTGAAACGGTGGCGCAACAAGGCGTAAGCTCTCCCGAGCTTTTCGTAAACCTCGGCTTGGCTCATTCTCAACAGAAGAAATACGACGCGGCGAAGATAAGTTACTTCAAAGCAATCGACCTAAGCCTTGACGATCCCTCGCCGTATATCAGGATGGGTTCCGATTATTTAGCCCAGAAGAAGGGAAATTTGGCGATCGTCTGGCTACTTCGGGCCGCAAAATTGGACCCTGGCCGTGCTGAAACGCTCTTGCTGCTGGGGCGGGCGCTCCTCAACGAAGAGTACTTCCAAACCGCGCAGACTTACCTTGCGCAATACACCCGGTTCCGGACGGACGACCCCAAAGGCTGGCTTCTGCTCGGCGACGCATACCTGAACGACGAGCAGCCGGAGAAAGCACTGGAAAGTTATCAGAAGGTGTTGAAGCTTGTCCCGCACTTGGCGTCGGCTCATTACCTCGTTGGCAACGCGGCGTACCTTTCCAAACGCATCCCCGAAGCAAAACGGGAACTGCTCACCGCTCTGCGCATTGACCCGTCGCATGCCGAAGCCCAACTCCGGCTCGGCGAGATCGCGTATCGCGACAACGACTCAGCAGCAGCGTCGAACTTTTTCCGCTCCGTCTTGACGGCGCACCCTGAAGACGCGGAGGCGAGATTCGACTTGGCGAAAGTCTACATGAGGGAGGAGCGATATGGTGAGGCCCGCGGTCTTCTGGAGAAAGCCGTCGCTCAACATCCTGATGACATCCGATTTCACTATGCTCTGAGCCAGGTGTACAAACGGCTCAATGAAAGCGGGAAGTCTGAACAGGAATGGGCTTCGTATCGCACGATCAAAGCCGAGCAGGAGTACCAGCATCGGTTCATCCGCCATTCCCACCTATACGTCGAGTAGGTCCCAGGCCACGGCCGCGGACAGCGGCGCCAGTGAAAATTTGCTTGATTGTTCCAAGAGGTTGTGATAATCACTTTATGTTACATGCGAAACAAGCGTTTCGCATTCCGGAACACGTGGCTACGTAGACACCTCGCGACGCTGATGCTCTTGCGATTTCGGAGGGAGGTCGGAAATGAATCGTCATCGCTGCTCACCAGCAGCTAAAACACACAGCGGACCATTTGGAGGCACTAGGCATGCGGCAACTGGCGAGTGCCGGGGTCGCCGCACCCGGTTATTCATCGCGCTATGGGCTCTCGTCGCTGCTGCGACCCTCCATATCGAAAGCGGCTTTGGTCAAACCACGAGTGGCAGCTTTCGCGGAACCGTGACGGACCAGACGGGAGCCGCGGTTCCAAGCGCACGGCTTCGGGTCACGAACACGGGCACGGGCGTCTGGCTCGAAGCGGTCACTAATGGATCGGGAGAGTACGTGGTGCCCAACGCCCCCCCGGGAGTCTACGACTTGAGGGTGAGCCTGGTGGGCTTCGAGACGCTGGAAATGCGTGGCGTTACACTGCTGGTCAACCAGACGGCGACGCTGGACTTTACGTTGAAGGCCGGCTCAGTGAACCAGGAGGTGACGGTAACGGCGCAAGCGCCTCTCGCCAATATGACTGACGCCACCGTGGGCACGGTCATTGGAACCGAGCCGATCCTTCAGCTTCCCTTGAACGGACGGCAGTTCACCCAGTTGACCCTGCTGACACCCGGCGTTGCTCCCCAGGGAAGCGGGCAGCAGGGATTCTTCGAGATTCACAGCGATTATGGGGCCATCAGCCCCGCGGTGAACGGCTCTCGCCCGGAGATGAACAACTTTACAATCGACGGTGTGGAGGACAATGAACTCTTCTTCGATTTTCCGGTGATTAACCCTCCGCCGGACGCGTTGCGGGAGTTCAACGTTCAGACGAACATGTCCAGCGGCCAGTACGGGCGCGCGGCTGGGGCGAACGTCAACATCGTAACGCAGAGCGGCGGGAATCAATTTCATGGCGCCGCCTGGGAATTCCTCCGCAATACGCACCTGGACGCCCGCAACTTCTTCAACCCAACCGTCAGCACGTTTCATCAAAACCAATTTGGTGGAACGATCGGAGGTCCAATCCTAAAAAACAAGATTTGGGGTTTCGGCTGGTATGAGGGCTTCAGAAAGACTCTGGGCTCAACGATCCTGGAATTGATCCCAACTGCTGCGCAGTTGAATGGCGACCTCTCGGGCGTGCCGCCTCTCTATAATCCGTACACAACTAGTCAGGTCGGAACCGATTCGCAGGGCAATCCCCTTTTCTCGCGCAATCCGTTTCCGGGAAATCAAATACCGTCCTCGATGTTAAATGCAACAGCGCTGGCCGTGGCCAAACTAATTTATCCTCAGCCCAACTACGCCGGCAGCGGTGTGAACTATCTCGATTCGGAGCCGGTTGTCACCAGCACAAATCAGTTTGGAATCCGCGTGGACGCGGCGCTGAGTCAGAAAACCAGCCTGTTCGGGCGATACACGCAAGACCTCGCCAGCCGCGTTCTTCCCACCGGAATTCCGAAGTCGCCCACGGATCAGCAGCAGGTCGGGCGGCAGCAGGTTGTGGGTCTGACCCACACCTTTGGGCCGTCGGCAGTGCTCGAAATTCGGGGGCAGTATCTGCGAAGTGCGATTGGCTTGCTGGGTTTTTTCCCGCCAACGAGTTTTCTCGAATCCAACGGGCTTCTTCGGGATTGGCCTGCGCAAACTGGCCTCCGCCCAGTGCTCCCCGGATTCGGTATCTCGGATGCCGCGGGCATCCCTGGGACACCGCAGAGCCTGCCGGGCGATCCAATCAACAATTGGGAGTACTCCGGGACATTTACTAAGGTATTGAGCAAGCACACCATCACGACCGGCGCTTCCCTGGTGCACACCTGGGTGCTGGATAACTGCACCTACGCATCCGCTCAGTTCAACAATCTACCCACCTCGGACCCGCAAAACACCTCCAGTACCGGATCAGGACTGGCCAGTTTCCTGCTGGGTTTGCCGACGTCCGCAAACGACTTTCGCGGAACCGCGGAAATGCGGCTGCGTGGCAATTATTACGGAGTCTTCCTGGATGACGTCTGGAAGGCCAGTTCCAAGCTGACCGTGAACCTCGCCGTAAGGTACGACTACGCGCCGCCTCTCGTAGAAACATTGGGGCGGCAAGGGACCCTCGACAGGGTGAACAGCACCCCGACGAAAACGGTCTGGCTGATCGACAAGTCGGCGAAGCCCCCGGTGGATCTGTCTGCTTCGCCAGCGACGATTGTGCGAGTCCGGGACGGTATCTTTGAGCCAGACCGCAAAAACTGGTCGCCGCGAGTGGGACTCGCCTATCGCGTGTCGTCGAATACGGCGATACGGGCCGGCTACGGAATTTTTTATGATTTCAACCAGTCGAACGTGCAGGATGTGCAGGACATCATGGGGCAATGGCCGTTCGGCTTCCCATTCTTTACTCCTCCGAATCTGAACCAGCCGACGGCCGCCAATCCGGTCCCGCAGAATGTACTCGGCGTGAACGTGTTCCCTCCATTCGTTCCTGGCGCCACGCCTCCATCGGGTCCCGGCTTTGCTGCAGCCAGAGATAATCGGCGCCCTTACGTACAGGTGTGGGACCTCGGAATTGAGAAGTCGATCGGCAGTGCGTGGTTGTTCTCGGCCACATACGTTGGATCCAAGGGCACGCACATGATCATCACTCCGGAGGTGAACACTGCGCCAACGCCTGGGCCCGGCAATGCGCAAGCCCGCGTGGCGCTTCCCCAGTTCTCGCCTTTTGAAGTCACCGGGGCCTGGGGTAACTCCAATTACAACTCGGCCCAGTTGAAAATCCAGCGGAGAGTAGGACATGGCCTCAACTTCCTGAGCTCGTATACTTGGTCGAAGTCGATCGACTATCAATCCGCTGCTCACGGTAGCGCGCAGCCGGGCGAGGGAATCCAGAACGGACTAAACTTCAGGGCGGACCGCGCCGTCTCGGATTATGACCTACCCCACAACTTCGTATTCAGCGGGATTTACGAACTGCCCTTCGGGGAAGGCAAGCGATTTGCATCCAGTAGCAGCGGATTCAACCGCTACGTTCTCACGGGATGGAAAGTCGACGGTATTCTCAGTCTGCACAGCGGCTTCCCATTCAACATCTACGTGCCTTTCGACAACGCCAATACGCTCGGATCAAATGAGCGGCCAACGCTTGTCGGCCAGCTTCTCCCATCCGGGTTCCACCGCACGCTATCGCAGTGGTTCAACACTTCCGCGCTCACGCTGATCCCTTACACTTTCGGGAATCTCGGCAGAAATGTGCTGCGGCAGGACAGTTTCAAGAATATCGATTTCTCCATTTCGAAGGAGACACGGATCAGGGAAAACCAGCGCATCGAGTTCCGAGGTGAATTTTTCAATTTGTTCAACCATCCGAACTTCAATCCCCCGGACGGCAACTTTTCCGATCCGACATTCGGCCAGGTGTTATCGGCCGGAAATCCGCGCTTCATTCAGTTCGGGCTGAAGTATCTATTCTGACGCCGGCCGTTCTGTCTCCAACACTGCGCAGGAGCGACGCCCGAATCATGAACACCCTGAGAGAATCATGAACACCCTGAGAGATCGTATGGCCGCGTGGAACGCCCAAAGCGCCACGGCCCTTTCCGGCCTTATGCTGTTTGCGTTGGTCGTGCTCGGCTGCACGTTGGACTGCGCAGCCCAGACCACACCTGCCGAAGGTTACACGTTCTATGTCGCCCCCCACTCACACATCGACGTCGTCTGGTATTGGACGTATGACAAGACCCGGGTGATCTCGATCGACATTCTAAAGCACGCCCTGGACCTGCTCCATCGCGACCCCAGCTATACCTTTACTCAGGACCAAATGGCGGCAATACAGCCCTTTTGGGATACGCTGCCGGACAGCGAAAAAGAGTTTCTGCGTCGCATGGTGCATGAGCGCCGATTTGAACTGGCGTCGGGCATGTATCTGCAGCCGGAGGAAGCCGAACCGGATTTCGAATCCCTGGTCAGGCAGTTCTACCCCGCACTGTCGTGGATGGAAAGCACTTTCTCCACGAAGGTTTCGACAGCGTGGAACATTGATACCTATGGCCACTCGGTCCAAATACCGCAACTGTTTCGCAAGGCGGGGTTGAAATACTTCGTGTTTATGCGGGACGTGCTCCCGTCCTTGCAGGCGTCCGTCAAGAGCCCTTTCTACTGGGAAGGACCGGATGGCAGCACGATTCTCAGTTATTGGCTGTCCGGCAGCTATTCGCTTGACTGGCGAGGGATGAGCGAGAACATCCGGCAGTTCGTAGAGCACAGCGCTCCAGGCAATAGCAACATTCTCCTGCTTTACGGCGGAGATCTGTACCTGCCCAACGAAACCACCAGCCAGATCGAGGGAAAGATCCGCGACGCTGCTGGGAAGGCCGATATTCGCGTCAAGAAGATTGTGTTTTGCACGCCTTCTCAATACTTCGAGACGGTGCAAAAATCCGGGGTAGCACTGCCCACCTACCGGAATGACTTCTATCCCCCATTGTTCATCCAGGATCTCAGAGGACTATACGGGCAGCGGCCCGAAGCCAAGATGAGCAATCGCCGCGCCGAGTATGTGCTGCAATCCGCCGAGAAGCTTTCCTCGGTCGCCGCCCAGTTCGGATTAGAGTACCCGGCGGAGAAACTCCACTCCGCATGGATGCAAGTGGCATTCAATCAGAATCACGATGCCTTGCCCGGCAGCAATATTGATCCGGTAAACGAGGAGATGATGAGCCGGTATGGGGGCGCCATCGAAGCCGGACGGTACGCGCTCGCCGAGGCGATGTATCGCATCTCCAGGAACATCGACACCTCGCGCGGCGAGCACTATCCGTTTTTGGTCTTCAACCCGCTTTCGTTCCAACGCACCGAGGCTGTGCGGTATGCTCCTTTATTCAAAGAACAAATCGCAAATTTTCGGTTGATCGATGACTCCGGCAAGCAAGTGCCGTTCAGAATTACCTTCGCCGGGCGTCGTGAACAGCAAGGTCCGCTGAGCATGGCGGCGATCGAATTTGTGGCCCGCGATCTGCCGGCTATGGGATACCGCCTGTATCAACTGGAGCCTATCGCTGGAGCCATCCAGGTTCCAGCGCCAGCCCAGGCGCAGGAGGAATTGTCAAATCGCTTTTTCAACATCCGTATGGATTTGCGGACGGGAGGCATTCGCAGCATCGTGAGCCGTGCTACAGGCGAAGAGCTCCTGGACACGAGTGTCTACCAAGGAAACGCACTGGTTCTGGAGGAGGAGAAAGATCCGGACATGGAAGGAATGCTGCACTTCACTGGCAGTGAGGTGAGCGAAAGCAGATTTCCCGCCGACTCCGTGATGCAATGGCAGGATGATATCGGCATCCGGGTCCAGGTGGGTGGTCCGTACCTCTCCGGCCGCAGGCTGCAGGACATCTATATCTACAACGACATTCCGCGCATCGACTTCAGAACCGAACTTCTGGGCTTTCCGGGACATGACGGCTTGCTTACCGCGGTATTTCCGTTGCGCAGCGAATCCACCACTTTGAACTACGAAACACACAACGCCGTGGTAACACGGCCGGAAGGCATATACTACACGCAAAGCTTCTTGGATGCAGCCAATGACCACGGTGGTGTCGGGCTGTTCAACCGCGGCATGGGTGGCGTGCAGGCGGACCGGGGCGTAATCAGGTTAATTCTGCTTCGCTCGGTGACAAACTATCAGGGCTACTTTAGCCCTAAAGCTTCCGAAGCCGGCAGTCACGTCTTCGAATACAGCCTTTATGCCCACGCGGGCGACTGGCGCAGCGGCGTCATCGAGCAAGCGCATAGCTTCTCCAGCCCTCCCATGCCGCTTGCTACTGACGCACATTCCGGCGCACTGCCCTCTAACCATAGCTTTCTGTCCGTGGCGGAGGGACATTTTGAAGTCACCGCGCTGAAACGGTCCGAAGATGGGAAAGGACGGATTCTGCGGGGGCACGAAACCACCGGCAAGAAGGGGAGAGTAACGATTGTCCTCGACAAGGCTCCCACACAAGCATGGCTTGCGGATTTAACTGAGCGGCCTCTCCGCAGCATTCCCGTAGAGAACGGAAAGATCCAGTTTGACTGCAACGCTTTTGAATTTGTTACGCTGCGTTTGGATGCAAGAGAATGAGTGCTTTTCCAGACCCGCCGCGGAACAATAAAATGCCGTTCGCCGAGATATCGGAACGGCTCCGCCATGTGTACTCGGCCGTTTTGTGCGACGTGCTCGACTCGCTTGGATTCCGCCGCCAGGCGCTCTCCTACCGAATCCGTCCCCTGTTTTCAGAGGCCCTGTTGATAGGACGAGCGCGCACACTTGTTTCTAAACCCGTCGACCGGTTTCCGGAAACGCCATACGCCAAGGAGTTGGAGGCCTTAGACACTCTCGAACCCGATGATGTCATCGTATTTGACACAGGGGAAGACCTGCACTCCGCCGTTTGGGGTGAATTATTGAGCGTGGCATCTTTGGCCAAAGGCGCGCGAGGGGCGGTAATCGATGGATTGACGCGGGATGCCGCGAAGATTCGCGAACTGCGATTCCCCGTTTTTGCACGGGGTATTTCGTCCTATGATTCCCACGGAAGATCCGAGGTAATCGCCTATGACGTACCGATCACTTGCGATGGAGTGGCCGTGCAATCGGGCGACGTTGTGTTCGGCGACTATGACGGCGTCGTTGTGATCCCGGCCGCCACCGTCGGATCGGTGATCGAAAAAGCCGAACTGAAAGTGTCGCGCGAAAAGGTCGTGGAAGGGGAATTCAGAAAGGGACGGAACGTAGCAGACGTGTTTGCGGAACACGGGATCTTATGAAGCGGTACCGCCTGTCAATCGAGTTCCCGGGCCGCCGGGGGTTGAAGGAGGCCGATGGTGCCAGCTGTCAATGACAAGGCCCCAACTCTGCGAGCTGGGGCCATCGGCACGTTCGGCATAGCGGCCCTTGGCGCCGTAATGATGGCGCCCGCGCTGGGCATCTACGCCAATCTTGGCCTCATTGGAGCGGAAGCCGGACGCGTGGCGCCGGCAGTCTTCTTGTTGGCTCTGTGTTGCACGCTGCCCACGGCAGTCAGTTATGCGCTGATCTCCCGTGAAATACCGTCCGCGGGCAGCGCCTATACATGGCTTTCCCATTCACTCAATCCCGTGATTGGAATGTGGATCGGGATCCTGGTTGCCGCCATGTACTTCTTTGCCGTTGTTCTGCAGCCGATACTCTTTGGTCTGTTCTTCAATGAGCTATTGAGTGCTCTATTCAACATAGGTACCGGATACGGAACCTGGCTGGTGGGGGTTTTGCTTTCGACTGCGATCGTGGCCCTGCTGGCGTATCCAGGGGTTCAGATCTCCGCCAAGGGATCCATAATCTTGATGATATGCGAACTGTCGGTCGTGCTGGCCCTGGCAGGGACGATCCTTGTTGTGTTGGCCGCGAACGGGCGTGTGAATCTTAGTCCGTTTGACCCGCTTGTTGCTTTGAATGGACGCCGGGGCTTATTTGGCGGCCTGGTCTTTGCACTGCTCACTTTTGTCGGCTTTAGTGTGATCACAACAGCGGCAGAAGAAACCCACTCGCCACGAGATATCATTCCACGAGTAGTTATCCTGGCATGCACATTACTCGGCTTGTTTTGGGCGCTTACTTCTTGGCCGTTTAGTCTGGCGGTCGCGGATCATGTATGGGCCGCTCAGGTCGCGCAGGGTACGAATCCCGTTGCGGTCATTGCACGGCAGTACTGGCGATCGGGTTCCATTATTGTCATCATTACGGCGCTCTCCGCGGTTCTCGGTGTGTATCTGGCGTCCGTCGTAGGCTACGCACGAATCGTATTCGCGATGGGAAGAGATGGTACGATGCCCGCGTGGTTCGCTCAGGTTCATCCCAAGTACAGAGTGCCGTGGAATGCCCAGCATGTTGTGTTGGCCGTTACCGTGACCGCTGACGCTGTTTGGGCACGATGGCTTGGAGTGTATCTATCCTACGATTGGTGGGGAAACGCGGTTGTGTTCTTCGCCATGATCTCCAACATATTCGTAAACGTAGGTTGCATCGCGTATTTCTACCGGTTCCGGCGGGAGACTTTCAGTTGGATTTGGCATGGACTAATCCCCCTATTGGGCATCGTCACAAGCGCGCTTCCCCTCTACTATTCTTTCGGACCCGATCTGTGGCGCGCTGGCTGGCGGAAAGGCCAGAGTGTCATGCTATTCTGTGCCTTCGTGCTGATCGTCTCGGTCCTTTACACTGCGGCGCTGCGCTGGTGGAAGCCGGATGCGTTTCGGCGCGCCGCGCTCGCCGTTATAGAATAAGCTTGAGGTTTCCGCATGGCCTGCAACCGCTCTCTATGCCATGCATTCAGAATTTTCTTCCTGATGATTTGGCCCTTGGGCGTACTGTTCTTCGTGGCCGGGAGCGGCAGTTTCGGCCAGCAGATCCCGGCTGCCCAGCGTGCGTACGAAGAGGGGTTAAGGCTGGAGAACGCAGGGCGCCACGAACAAGCCGCGCAAAAATTCCTTGAAGCTATCGCCATTAATCCCGAGTTCGGTGACGCGTATTATTGGCTTGGCTCGAGCGAGCTTCGTGCCGGAAAAACCGAGGACGCAATCAAGGCGTTCCTCCAGTTGGCACAGATTGAACCCGCGAACGTGAAAGCCGTGCTTGCCGCGGCGGATGCGTATGTCGGACTTGAGCTCTACGATGACGCGTTGGCGCTGTATTCCAGGGCGCTGCGCCTCGACCCAAAGTCGGCGATTGTCCGCTACGATCTCGGCTATGTGTTGTTTCACAAGAAAGAATACACGGACGCCATCAGCGAGTTGGAAAAGGCCGTTTCGCTTGATCCCTCGGGGATTCCGGCATACCGGCTGCTAGCCTCGGCCTACTTGGCTGCCGGCAATGCCAGCGTGGCGCAGAAGCGGCTTTACGAAGCGATGGTCCGAAATCCGAAGAGCCCGGAACTGCCGACCGATCTTGCCAACATGTTGCTTGGCGAACATCGCGTTCCGGAAGCGGAACAACAGTTCGAGTCTGCTCTCGCCGCTAGTCCAGATTACGCCCCCGCCCAGCTCGGTCTGGCCAAGCTTTACCGCCGAAACGGGCAAGCCGCGCTCGCTCTAAAAGAGGTCTCCGCTGTGCTTAAGCAGGAGCCCAAAAATGCCGCGGCAGTTCTCGAGAAAGGGCAATGCGAATACGCTCTAGGGTCGCTCGATTCCGCCGCGCGCGACTTCGAGGAGTTTTCCCGGCTGGAACCGGAGAGTGCCGAAGGTGAGTACTTGCTCGGACTGCTAGACCTGACGGCAAGCCGGTATCCGTCCGCGGTGAACCACTTTAAGCAGGCCGTTCAGAAGGACGCCAAATTCGCGGATGCGTACTACTACATGGCGGAAGCTTATTACAGGCACCATCAAAAAGATAAGGCTAAGGAGGCGCTGGCTCTTTGCCTGGAAATCGATCCCACAAACCAGAAAGCCATGGGATTGCGGGCCACTCTGGGCGCACCGGATTTACCTCACGCCCGAATGTTACAGCGCAAGTGATGCTGGAACACGTCCGACTGGATTCTCCGCATCAGTGCGTGATCGTCCGTCACCGATTCGACCTAGCTGCATTCCGGAACTAATCGTCGATAAATAGGGCCCTTCTTCTCAGACCCGCGCTTTCAAGAACGCCGCGGCTTCCCGGTAAATCCGGTCCTGCCCGTCGGAAACGATGTTACCAATGCCGTGTTCGCCCCCCGGGACTGCCAGCAGTTTCTGTTCTACGCCAACCCGGCGCAGGCTCTCTGCCATGGTCTTCGATTGCTCGAAGGGAACATCGGTGTCCTCAGTGCCATGTACCAGCATCGTAGGCGGATACTCACGGTTGAGGTTGCGAATGGGGCAGTACGCATCGAACCAGCGTGCCTCTGTATCAGGATCGTGACCAGCTACCTCCTTGGGCCATAGCCCCAATTGTCGGCAATAAAGATAAAACCGGCTACGATGGTTGTCTTCAGTTGTTTCGGATAGGGGTACTCTGCCGACTGACGCAAGAGCCTCTTCTCGCGACACCGCGGGCTGTTTAAGGTAGAACGGGGCCGGACGTGATTCCCAATCGCCCACAATGTCGCCATAACCCCAGAACGAGACCAATGCTTTGGGTCGCGGGTTCACATGAAAACCCGCCATGAGCGTCAGATAACCGCCAGCGGACCCGCCGCAAACGCCGATGCGATCCGCGTCGATGTGCAACGTGTCGGCATTCGTGCGGACCCAACCGAAGGCATCCTGCACATCTTCGACAATCGCGGGCAACTTCGTTTCCGGCGCCAAACGGTAGTCGATAGAGACCACGATAAATCCGGCCTTCAGCAGCGATTGCAGCACGCGCGCATTCATTGAGAGCTTTCGCGATCCAAGGATCAGCGCGCCACCATGAATCCATACCGCTGCGGGATTCTTCTTCCCGACCACAGTGCCGAGGATGTCCGCCTTGATTTCGCAACCCTCCGCCTTTTTATAGACAAATGTGCGGAATAGGTCAGGCTCGGCTCTTAAGAGCGTGGCCGTTGCCGACGAGACTATAAAATCTCTCCGGTACATTGCCGCGAATCCTACCACAATTCGCTCGGTGTGCGAGATGGAACCTGGATTCGGTCGTGAACAAAGGGAACCTATCTCATCCGGGGCTCACTGAGGGGCAGCGGGATTAACACGGCTCCCAAAACCGAACTCACAAGGCCCCGGATCGGTATTGGGCAGCTCGATATCTTTGGTCTCCTGGCGTAGCTGAGCCAGCCGGCCCTTCATTTCCTCAAGTACATTCTTGTAGCTCGAGTTTGAAGCAAGGTTGCGAGTCTCGTCTGGATCGTTCTTGAGGTCATAGAGTTCAAACTCTTCCGGTTGTTCCCAGAAATGAATATATTTCCATTGTGGCGTCCGAACCCCGCGGTTCTTCCGCGCGCAGTGGACCCCTGGGTATTCGTAGTATTCGTACAGGAATGAGCTCCGCCAATCGCCAGCCCTTTCGCCCCGCGCCAGAGGGACAACGCTCCGGCCTTGCATTGACGATGGTACCGGCAACTCCGCCAAGTCGAGAATTGTGGGCGCGAAATCGATGTTCAGCACCAGGTTTTCGTTATCAACCTGTCCCTTCCGAATTAGTTTAGGATACCGGATCATGTACGGAACGCTGATGGATTCTTCGTACATCAGGCGCTTATCCATCAGGCCATGGTCACCCAGGAAAAAACCGTTATCGGAGGTATAGATGATTACCGTGTCCTCTATCACGCCCGCACGGTCCAGGTTATTGAGCACGCGCCCAACATTTTCGTCCACACTGAGAAGCACACGGTAGTAGTTCTTTACCAACTCTTGAAGGTTGCACCTCTTACGCTGTTCCCTGGTTAGTGTATCGGGGCAACCACGGTTGCGAAAATCAGGTAGATCCGCAATAGCCATCGATGCGTTCCGAACTGCGTCGGGACGGCCGGTTAGATCGTCATTAAAGGTGCGCGGTTCTGGCACAACTACATCATCGAATCGGTGCGCGTACCGTTCCGCTGGAATCCAACTGCGGTGCGGCGCCTTGAAATGACAAAGCAGGCAGAATGGTTGGTCCTTTGGGCGTCTATCGAGAAATTCGAGATCAGGGATCGGTGAAAGTAGACCACGTGTTCAATGAAAAACACAGGATGAGCGGCTATTACCTGGAGGGGCGCCACCCGAACGATATCGCCTACGCCGGTGGTTTCTTCAAGGACCT